>Ga0209347_1001551_pt1 | contig 35942 bp, 35 predicted proteins | sample AutmiccommuBRH23_FD_187382 | JGI IMG/M metagenome (GOLD analysis project Ga0209347, IMG submission 187382) | Deep subsurface microbial communities from Mt. Terri, Switzerland - Autotrophic microbial communities BRH/23 (SPAdes) (version 2) | ecosystem: Environmental > Aquatic > Deep subsurface >...
AGAACCCATCTGTTCTCAATGAAGTTAACATTAGATAATGTTCACTCACACCTAAAGACATGAACCCCAAATCAGCAGGGTGTAAATAAAAGTTAAATTTGTTGGTATTGATAAATTCTGTAAATACTTTTCTGTAATTGTCTTCCATATTACTCAATAAATCATGTGAAAGGATGAAATGTATCTCTACATCATTACGAACTAAGTCCTCAAATAGTTCTACGAAATTCGGATGGAAAAATGTATTGATGCTATAGAGAACACCTGATCTCTTAGAACTTTCATGGAATTTCCGAAGAATATGATGTGTTTCAGGTATCGGCGGAGTTATCGTCTTGCATTTCCCGATTTCACCTATTCTTTTTAAGAGATGGGGCGGGATGAAATCCAGAATATGGCTTCCCCAGTAATCAATATCAGCATCTAGAGCATCGACAGTATCTAAAACCGGAGCAATTTTATCAACTATCAGCTTCCCTACAACTGTTAGTTCATATGTATCCCTATCATGAGAAACAAGATGATGTTCCTCAAGTATCCTTATCTGGGGAAGAAGTGCTTGTCTGGTTGTATTAAGAGTTTTAAGGAGAAACTCCATTTCCTTTGCCCCATCCTGTAGCAACAGAAGAGCAACTTTTCTTTTCTCTGACATGAATAGCACTTCGAGCAGTTCTTTCTTCACCTGGAACACATCCCCTTAGTAGTAATAATTTAAGGTAGTACTATATTCAGCGATGAGCTCTTGATATTTATAACAATTTAATATGTTTCCCATGATTAATCTAATGTTTTAACGGAGTGAACTTTAGGAAAAGTGTACGCTCACTTGAGTGAAATCCACAACAGTTTTTCAAATAAAGTTTTTAATAAACTAAAAACCAATCAAATCTAAATTATTTAGATCTCTGTTATAGGTATTGACTTTCTCAAATAATGCTCAAATAATTCTTTTCCCCACTTAATAGCACTTGGACTGCAACATTCAATATGTTTGTTATCAAAGCCGCCCTCATTCGCTAATGGGCTTAACATGATGCAGTGTTCATTATATAAAAAAGATAACAATTCCATTTTTTCAGGGTAGACATAAAAGTGAATTAATTTGCTATTAAGAAATTTTGCAACCTCTTCTCTATTTTCAGTTTGCAACTTTTCAAACAAATCAGTGGTCATTATTATGTGTGCATTTATATTGTGTGGAATCAGTTCATAGAACAACTTAGGGAAATGCGGATAGAAAGTTGCAGTAATTGCAAATTGAAATGTACTTTGTTTAGACATTTCATAAAATCTATCGTGAACGCTATACATGTCTACGATAGAAGGATTTAATATTTTGCATTTTCCAAGCTCATCTATTCTTTCTAAAAGATGAGGTGGAATAAAATTAAAGCTATGTGTTCCCCAATAATCTATATCTGAATTAAAAGCTTCAACAGTGCTTGTTAAAGGGGTAATTTTATCAACTATCAGCTTCCCTACAGTTGTTAATTCATATGTATCCCTATCATGAGAAACAAGATGATGTTCCTCAAGTATCCTTATCTGGGGAAGAAGTGCTTGTCTGGAAGTATCAAGGGATTTGAGGAGGACTTCCATTTCCTTTGCTCCATCCTGCAGTAGCAGAAGAGCACCCTTTCTCTTTTCTGACATGAAGATTACATCAAGCAATGGCTTTTTCATTCGCATCACTCCGCTAACAAGCAATTACAATTTCAGACAGTACTACATTTAATGATGAATTCTTAATATTTATAGTAAATTAAATTCATTCTTCATAATTATTATTCGGTCTCAATTGAGTATATAAATAAAATTAAGCGCTTATAACTGTGAAATGTACTAATCTAAACGATTTATAGAGATGCAATATTACTACAATTTCAGCTACTGTTGTAACTTCACTCTATGTTAATTATTAGCAAAAGGTTATGTTAAGTAATATTATTTCTTTACACATTCTTGTTGATGGCAACATCTACAGATAAATCAACGATTCGATTGAGATGCAACTGGTTCAGAGCGTGATAATGTGAAACAAAAACCATTACTTGAAGTGCTGTTTGAATCGGAAACGACAATGAATTCGTTATTATTTCTGAAGGATAGTCCAAGAACACTAGAAGAAATTCTTACATTTTTAAATATAGCCGAAAAAGAATTACTTCTCCATATAGTAGAACTAGAGAACTATTACATCATCACCAAAAATAGTGATAATATGTATGGACTGACCACTATAGGAAAACTACTTGTTGGTAATATGGCGCCTCTATTAAATGTGCTGAGTGAAATAGAAAGTATGGGAAAGTCGTGACAACCATAATTCGATATCCTTAAACATCTATTCCTTTTTATTTTTAAGAAGGAACTTGAGCAAGTCGGTACCTATATGTAGGTCTCGGTTCATTTTTACTTCAATCTCATCATCTGAAAGGCCTTCTGCCCTGTATTGGTCAATAAGGTTATAGGTTCCTTGTGAAATCTCGGAATACTCGTTGATACATTTCCTATGACTCCATGTCCCTTTTCCATTGAAGTCTGGTTCCTGTGATGCCATTCTTTCGGCCAGAGTAGCTTTCCTGTGACCCCCCACATCACCTTCAAGAAGAGCGATTCCTTTCATTTCAAGGAACATCTCAGTGGATTTTGAAATAGTATTCTTATGGGATTGTGGGACACGAAGTGCTTTTAAGCTTGGACATTTTGTTGCTATCGATAAGATATTAATATTTGAAGGTCGAAATGTAATGTGAACTACCTGTTCTTCGGGTTTCAGAGAATTAATTTCGTCTCTGGAGCTTATCACTCTTATTTTCATTCTATTTCCACCGTATTCCCAAATTTATTTTCCCACAGTCACGTTTACAAATTATTTAAAATTATGTACATGTAGTAAATCTTTCGATATGTCTGCTTAAAGTGGTAGAGATATTGATATTATGGCAGGTTGCAGTGAAGGAAATCTTTTTTGATTTTTCCATTTAGCCTGATGCAACATTTTGAATCATTTGTTGCATTATCCTACTTTTCCTACTTTACTCCGTTTCAAAAATCACTTACTGCCATTGATTTGAAAACATCCTTAATTTGTACGCAACGTTTAAATACCAACTGTTGCATTTTTATTAATAGTGAAAAATAATTATGACAAAACAAAATAAATATCATAAGGAATGGTTACGACCAGATGAGTTAAAACAAATACTTGCTCTTCCCGATATCCCCGAAAAGTATGAAATCTGGATACTGTTAATGTATGATCCTGCATTAAGAGTAAGTGAAGCAATAAACATAAAGATGCGTGACCTTGACATTGATGGGAAATGCGTTGAAATCTATGGCGGAAAAGGATATGATGATACAGAAATGAAAAAAGCACCTTGTAAGGTTGAAACTTTAAAGAAGATTATTCGCTATTGTAAAAACAATAAATTGAAACCAAATGATTATGTGATGTTTAGTGGTAAAAGTAAACAAGTACATAGGTCACAAGTATATAGAGTTGTAAACCAGTTATGCGCAAAAGCAGGAATTGATAAAAATATTGGGACACATACTTTCAGGCGCAGTAGAGCACAACATCTACTTGATGCAGGGTATCCAATCCTATCAGTTTCAAAGTATCTCCGTCATAAAAAAATTGAAACGACACTTTCGTATTTATTTATATCAGTCAATGACTTGCTTCGGGAATTGGAAAAGATTGATGATCCTTTGGACGCAATGATGTAAAATCACTGTATCGATTCAAAGGTATCAATATACCTATTTTTGATTAAAATCAACCTGTGCAATTCTATGAGGTTTTAAAATGGGCTTGAAGGGTTAATCTTCCCCTTCAATCTTCCAAACTATAATAGTTGGGATTGTCTTTCATTTCCTTTTTCATTTCTTTCTTTTCCAATTCTGTCATTGATTCGTGATACGTAATTTTCCCTTCAATTTCTGAGAATGGGTTGTTATCACCATCTTCCCCAATCGCTTCAATTCTTTTCTTATTCCTATTTCTCCATTGCATTAATTCTAGTACTTTGGGATGGTCATCCTGAATCATTTTTGCAAGAATGTCTTTAACCTTCTTTTCAATGATTTCATTATCACCTTGACTTTCACTATGCAAAAATCTCTTGCAATTGTAGCATATGTGATTTGAGTAAGGATTAACAACACTACACACACTACACTTGATAGTTTTTAATTCAAGCGATTCTAGTTTTTCTTCAGGAACTTTGATTCCAAATGCTCTACAGATGTTATTATCGGTAATACTTTCGGATGTGTGTACATATCTTTCAAGCATCCTACTTGATTTAGTCCATCCGAAATGTGATTTCATCATTTGGTCTGATAATATTGGTGATGTATGTGATACTCTTGTGTGCCTTAATAGATGTGGGAACACATTCTTTTTTATTCCTGCATCCCTTGCGGCATCTTTGACTATAGTCCTTGCTTGTTCGTTGCTTATTCTTTTCCATTTCCCCCCATAATATGTCATGAATAATGGGTCATCAGGTACCCTTGTAGGATGGTTGGCAAGATATTCAGTGAGATATGGAATTGAATCTTTGAGTCTTATTTTCCTTGATTTTCCTTCCTTGTTGCTTTTTCCTATGACTCTTATATAGAAACCTCTCTCATCATCTATTATATCCCCAAATTTGCTATGTTGCACTAATTCTCCTAACCGACAACCTGAATCGTAAAACATAGCAATTAGTGTCCTATCACGCTGATTTCTACTTTTTGAAATCATTGCATTAATTTCTTCAATGGTTAGAATATCATCCGATGTAATATCTGTTTGACAATTATCAAATTTAATCGACTTGACACAATCAGGTTTTTCATCACCTGTATTATAAACATATTTAAAAAATTTCATCAGTGTTTTTTTGACATTATTCATGTAACTAACTGATATTTTACGACTTGCAATATATTTTTGAATATCAATAGCAGTCATTTTTTCAAATGGTTTTCTTGTATGTAATGCCAAAAGACGCAACTCACGTACATCTTCATATATTGTTTTTGATGCCTTCCCATATCTGAAATTATAATAATTAAGCAATGTTTCGAGTTGTTTATCTGTTGGCATTTTTTTATCTTCAGGTTTTTCATCAACCAAGCCTAGAAATACTTTGGTTCTATATTCATTATCCATGATATCTACCTTCACATCATGTGGTCATGCATATGTTTCATATGTCCATAGTTGTGTAGGTTGTACATTCCATAGACCTTATAACAGAAGGTGGTGAAATCACAGATTGAGCATACAATTGCACATTGATGTAGTGAATAGCGATATTTCCCCGAAGGAACTGGAGGTTTCGCAAGGGACCACGTATGAACAGATCCTTGAAAAGCTCGGTCTCAATCAGGAGACCGTCCTCGTTTTGAAGAACGGACAGGCCGTCCCTGTAGATGCGGCGGCTATGTCCGGCAGTCTGACCATTATGTGTATCGCATCACAGGGATGAACTGCCCTTAAGATGTTTTTGCAATGCCGGGAAAGCTATGCTTACTTCTGCATAAAAGAAATGAAAAGAACCAGTTATAATTAATGTGGTTGTAATCCCCTGCCCGACAGCCTGCAGCTGTAAGGAAAGGGGACTCCACTTGTTCGATAGATAAACTTACCGGAAAAACGGCACTCATCACATTTTGCTTGTGATGTTCTTGAGTTTGGTAATGGCATCCATCGTTGTTTTTGTGTCTTCTATTATCTTGCGCTCATAGTGCTTGATAATGTCCTCAACGGGGGCGGAAAGTTTGTAGATCTTTGTAGGCCTGCCCTTTCCAATCGCCTTTTTGTTGTGGATATCTATCCAGCTTCTTTCGCGCATCTGCCTCATAGCAACGCTGACCTCAGGCTGTCGAAGCCCGGTACTCATCTCTATTTCCTGCGAGGATGCCTCCTGCACATTAGAAAGATAGGTAAGCGTCGTAGCTACGTTTCTAGACATTCCCAGACTCTTCAGTGCTTCAATGAACTTGTAGTCTGTGTCATCCAGTATTTTGACTTCATATTCTTTCATAATAACCCCTGATTTGATAGTGCTCAGTAAGAGCTCTACTACATAGTACGCAATTATTATATTTAAAGTTATATATGGTTATAATTAAAGTCGTAAAAAATTAATAGTTTATCTCAAATTTAATACAATCTTTAGTCAAAAAAATAATTCTATTATGCAATTCTGTTACGGATGTAAAATATCCGGCTCCATCGCCGCCGAATATCTCGGCTTTTATCCTTTTACCTGCAATGTCATCGTAACCGGACCTGAGCCTTAGTACTATAGATCCCGGAAATATATGTTTCCTGTGTGCAAAGCCGTCAATATCCCCGTCAGTTATTCCTATGATCGGTATGCCAAGCCTGTAGAGGATATCTCCTGCTATCTCTGTGGTGTCATCGCCTACGGTCACAGCTAGCTGTGCACCGGCTGCCAGTTCAAAGGACCTTTCAGCTTCATGATCGATAATAACTGCTCTTATGCCGCCTGCAGAGCTCATCGGCTCATGTACGGGCGCATTTCCAGATATCGGATACCCTGTGTCGCTTTCCCGGTGCACGCGCGCTGAGAAGTTGTTCCCTCTCAGAGGACCGCTTTTGATCCAGGATCTGGTGATGTCAATAGTGTCCATTTTTTCGTAGTTGTGGAGCTTTTCCAGTCCATGCATCTTTACTTCAGCGCCGGTTACGTCCTTGATGAACCCGTTTTCTGCGATTATGCTGATGTCATCAGACAACGCATAGGCAACAACGATGCCGTTGATAAGAATGTGCTCTCCCGGATGCACCCCGAATACCTTTCTTACTACCCTGTGTCCGTGATCTTCTATACGTACGGCTGTGATGATCTCTGCGACATCTGACAGTTTAAGCTCCAGTAACCGGGCTGTTTCTGCGGCAAGGGTGGTTGAGGATCCGTTCCAGGGGACCACTTCCCCATCTTCACTGGAGGGCCTTTCTATTTGAATGAGCGGCTTAATATCCTTGTTCTTTAGATTTGCGACCACAAGGTTAGCAAAAAAAAGCCCGTTATCAAGGGTCTTGCCATGGTTCAGCAGGAATACCGCATCTTTTGTCATGAAGAACTCTTCAATGCATTCACTTGGCCGCTGCGATGCGTTTATGTCTATAAGCCCTTCAAGGTGGGCATCGAGCACAGCGATCTTGCCGGTAGTGCCTGCCATCTTTGCGCTGATCTTTCCGAATCTGCCGAGTACTTTTATTATTTTGAGCGCCATTCCTGAATCGACAATATCCGGGCCATGAATAACTATGCCTATGTCCATTTCATTTCCAGAAGTTCTGTCTTACATTTTGCTGCATGCATATAATCATTCTGATATGAAAATCTATTAGTCGGATGAAAGCCACAGTCTGCTCATGGAAAACGTTCGATTGACGTGGCTTGGACACTCCTGTTTTGAGGTGAGGTCTAAATCCCGGCTGCTTATAGACCCTTTCCTGGACAATAATCCTGCAGCAACTGTCCGTTCCATGGAAGTGGAAACCGACTTCATAGCTGTTACCCATGGGCATTTCGATCATCTGGGTGATACTGTAAGTATAGCGAGAAGGATTGGATGCCGGGTGCTTTGTATCCATGAACTTTCACAGTATCTTAAGTCAAGAGGCGTTCTGACAGAGGGTATGAACATTGGAGGCACTATAAAACTCGGGGATATCGCTGTCACAATGACACCAGCCTGCCATTCTTCCTCTATAGATGAGGCTGGCCATTTATTCGATGGCGGAAAAGCTGCGGGGTTTATCATACGCACCGGAGGTGTTTGCATTTACCATGCGGGAGACACAGGGCTCTTCAGGGACATGCAGATGATAGGGGACCTATATAAACCGGACGTGGCCATTATCCCTATCGGGGGGCGATATACAATGGATGCTTATGATGCCGCACTTGCAGTCGGTATGTTGCGCCCAAAAATTACAATACCCATGCATTATAACACTTACGAACACATCTCTCTGGATCCGCATATTTTTTCATCAGAGGTAAAAAAGGTATCTGATGCCAATGTAGTTATCCTTGATGTAAATGGCCATATTTGCATCGAGGCTAAGGATTACTGATCATAGCTGCATTTTTCGCCTTCCTATGGGTTAGGTTTATATTTCTTTATGTCGAAGGTAGTTTAGGCAAAAGTCGATTACATTCATAAAATACATATCCCCTCTAGTTCTCGTCATAAGACTTTTGCCTTTCTCTATAATGAGTTCTCTGACCCTTGGGTTTGTTCCCGGGTTGATACCTGTCTTCAATATTAATTTATTTATAGGAGCAGCCACTTTGCACTGACTATGACCATTATAGAACTACCTTATGGAAAAGGCAAAACTGAGTTGGATATCCCGGCAGCTAACCTTGATATGATAATCCTTCCTGTATCTGAGAACAAGGCTGGGAATAAAGTATCTTTAAAACATGCGCTGGAAAATCCTATCAGCAGTAAGCGCCTTTCCGGGATAGTTCACCCCGGTTCTTCTGTTGCTGTGGTCGTAAGTGATACCACCCGCCCGGTGCCCACCTCAAAGATCATTCCTTCCGTACTGGATGAGTTAAATCTGGGTGGTGTGAAGGATACCGATATCACTATCATATTTGCTCTGGGACTGCATAGGCAACAGACGGATGATGAAATGAAGAAGTTGGTCGGTGAGGATGTCTTCAGCAGGATTCGCTGCATACAGCATGATACTGCAAGATGCAGGCACATTGGAGAAACAAGCCGTGGAACTCCTGTAGAGGTCATGGATACAGTGCTTGATTCAGATATTGTGGTAGGCATAGGCAATGTTGAGTTCCACTACTACGCAGGTTACAGCGGAGGGGCCAAGTGCATCCTGCCGGGTGTCAGCTCTCATGATTCCGTGATAGCCAATCATAAGATGATGATAGATGAGCGTGCCTCATCAGGGATAATCGACGGCCCTGTAAGGCAGGACATGGAAGAAGCTGCTGCTATTGCGGGCCTTGATTTCATTGTGAACGTAGTGATAGACAGCAAAAAAGAGATAGTCTATGCTGCAGCTGGGAATTTCATTGATGCCCACCGAAGATGCGTCGAGGTCGCAGATGCACTGTTCAAGGTCAGCGTGGAGCCTGCGGATGTTGTCGTGGTCTCTTCAGGAGGCTATCCCAAAGATATAAACCTCTACCAGGCTACCAAAGCACTGGATAACTCCAAAAGCGCCGCCAAAAAGGGAGGCTCCATTATCATGGTTGCTGAATGCTGTGACTGCATAGGCAACGCAGTTTATGAGAGGTGGAACGCTGAAGCCCGGAGCCCTGATGACGTTATCAGTAAGTTTGACGCATGCTTTGAGTTCGGTGGCCATAAGGCGGCACTTACCGCAAAAATGGCAAAGGACTACGACCTCTATCTTTTTTCCAGCCTATCATGCAGTGATGCAGAGGAAGCTTTTTTCACCCACGTGGAAGATCTCCAGGCAACGCTGGACAGGATACTGGAAAAGAACCCGCAGGCCAGGGTGCACGTAATGCCATATGGCGGTATGGTCCTGCCAATGTGACCGGGTCCAAGTTATTACTGTTCTAAATGCTGTTCTAAAAAAGAAATGTGGACGCACTTAATTTGTCCACATTGAATTCTTTTGTTCTGTTGATCTTCCCGGCTTTCGCTTATTTCCCAAAGCATTTTTCCATATGTTCCTGCGGGATTGGTTTTGTGAGCAGGCTCACAACTATCGCAGTTATGAAGGCCAGAGGTGTGGCAACTATTATCGGGTCCACGAATGCCCATGTCCCGCCAAGGAGTGTCGCCTTACCAAACAGGGCCTGGCTGATCCCAAAGGGTACGGCCTCTTTGGCATGCACGAACAAAAGCCAGAACAGGCTTGTAAAAGCTCCTACCAGCATACTTGCTATCGCACCTTCCCTTGTCATGCGTTTCCAGAACAGGGCTCCTGTATACATGGGCAGGAAAGAGGCAGCACAAAGGCCGAAGAATATAGCTGTGGCAGTTGCTACGATACTTATCGGCAGGATGTACGCCAGCGCCACACTGATCAGGATCGTAACCGGTATGGCTATTTTGGTGACGTTGACCGTTTGTCCGATATCTCCCTTTTTCAGGAACTCGCGGTAGAAGTCATGCCCTATTGCAGTTCCCATCGTGTGGAACTGGGAGCTCAGGGTTGACATGGCTGCAGCCAGCAGGGTCAGCATGAACAGGACTACGAAAAGATCAGGCATGGCACTGTTAATGTATTCGGGGATTATGAGGTCGATATTCCCTTTGGCAGCGACGACTGATATAACTCCCAGCTTGTCAAAGAAGTAAACGTTTGAGAGTGCCCCTACAATGAAAGCCACTCCTGTCATCATAAGGATGAAAGGTCCGCCGACCAGCACTGCCCTGTTCAAGGCCTTGTCATCCTTCACTGTCATGAACCTGACTGCAAGCTGCGGCTGGGCAAGCACACCGATGCCTACACCCAGCACAAGTGTTGATACCAGATTCCACCAGATGGGTGATCCAAACACAGGCATGGCTGTCCAGCCAAGGTGCCCTCCCTTTGCAAGGCTTTCAGGTACCAGGTAAGCCATATTGGTGAGTGCCTGATGGGCTTCCAACACACCTCCAAGCTTGATATAGGTTAAAGAGAGAAGGAATGCCATTCCAAGGAACATGAGAGCTCCCTGCAGGGCGTCTGTGTACATCACCGCAATAATGCCTCCTGTAATGACATAAGCAGCAACTATCACAGTGAGGATAAGGACAGCAACATCATAATCTATATTAAGGGTAGTCTCGACGAACCTTGCTCCCCCGATAAGCACTATTCCTGCATAGAGCGGCATAAAGAGGCCAATGAGGATCCCGGAGAAACCCTGGATAAAACGGGACTGGTATCTTCTCCCAAGAAGTTCGGGAAACGTGACAGCACCAAGCTTCAATCCGATACTGCGGGTTCTTTTCCCAAAAACTACAAAAGCCAGGAAGATACCTACAATGATATTCATAACAGCAAGCCAGAGCAATCCCATTCCAAGAGCGCCCGCAGCTCCGCCAAATCCTACTATGGCCGAGGTACTTATAAAGGTGGCCCCGTATGATATAGCCAGGATATAGGGGTGCATCTTCCTGCCGCCAACCATATAATCTTCAGTAAGCTTCGTCTTCTTATATCCAAGCCATCCCAGATAGAAGATCATCATGAGATAGATAAGTACGACAATACCGAGCACTGGTGTACTGACGGCCATCAGCACTCCTCCTCTTCTTCTTCTCCGTCATTCCATTTTAAAGCGCCATAGATGATACAACCTATAGCACTAAAAACACAAAGAACATAAGCCAGCCATATTTGAGGATCGTCGATTCCAAGCATTTTTTCACCTTATAACTGATTATTAATCATTATAGTTCCGTGTTATATGCTATCATATATCAATATTTAAATGTATCTTAAATGTTCAAGAATAAGCCAGGCAAGGCAATTACGGAACCCTGGAAAGAACGATGTCGAATAACCCCTCTTTAAAGAACAGCTCGTAAGAAAAGGGGTTAATAAATAATTTCTGGCAGGGGACTGCCAGAAACTTCATCTTCCCGAGCCAAAAAGACCAATTTAAAAGCAATGTTCTTAATCGTTTGTGGCCGAGCTCCTGAAACAGCGTTCAATGTGTTCCTGCGGGTCAGGCTGTGTCATCAGGCTGACAATTATAGCTGTCAGGATGGCTATCGGGGTAGCTATGAGGATTGGATCGACCACTGTCCAGGTACCTGTCAGGATAGTATCCACTCCAAAGAGCGCCTTGCTTATGCCCAGTGCACTTGCTTCTTTTGCATGTACGAATGTAAGCCAGAACAGGCTGGTGAAAGCTCCCACCAGCATACTTGCTATCGCACCCTGCCGGTTCATGCGCTTCCAGAACAGGGCCCCTGTGTACATGGGCAGGAAAGCTGCGGCACAGAGTCCGAAGAATATTGCAGTTGCTCTTGCTATTATACCAATCGGAAGAATGTATGCAAGGGCCACGCTCGCCACTATGGTTACTGCGATCCCGAGTTTGGTAATGGTGACAGTCTTACCAGCTTTTCCTTTCATAATGAACTCCCGGTAGAGATCATGCCCCACTGCCGTACCCATTGTGTGGAACTGGGAGCTCAGGGTGGACATGGCAGCTGCAAGTAATGTCAGCAGGAAGAAGATAATAAAGTATTCAGGCATTGCGCTGTTGATATATTCGGGAATTATCAGGTCGATATTCCCCCCCGCAGCATCCAGTGCTATCATACCCCTGTTTTCTAGGAAATATACATTTGAGAGCGCTCCGACGATGTACGCCACACCTGCCATCATAAAGATGAAAGGCCCGCCTGAAAGCACCGCCCTCTTGAGTGACCTGGTGTTTTTTACTGTCATGAACCTGACAGCAAGCTGCGGTTGGGCAAGCACACCGATGCCTACTCCCAGTACTATTGTGGAAACAAGTGTCCACCAGGTAGGTGAACCAAACACAGGCATGGAAGTCCAGCCGGTATGTCCTACAGCAGCCAGGTTTGCCGGTACGAGATGGGCCATATTGGTGAGTGCCTGGTGAGATTCCACCACACCTCCCAGTTTAACGTAGGTAAGGACGAGAAGAAGTGTCATCCCGACAAACATGAGGGCTCCCTGCAGGGCGTCGGTATATATCACCGCTATAAGCCCTCCTGTAATGACATAGGCAGCGACAATGACGGCAAGTATAAGGACAGCAACATTATAATCGATATTCAATGCGGTTTCCATAAAGCGGGCTCCCCCGATAAGTACACTTCCGGCATAAATGGGCATAACCAGCGTTATAAGCGCACCCGAGAAACCCTGGATGAAGCGGGATTGGAATCTTCTTCCTATAAGCTCAGGGAATGTGACGGCACCGAGATTCACGCCCATACGCCGGGTCTTGGAACCGAATACGACGAATGCTATGAATATGCCTACAAAGATGTTCATGAAGACCAGCCAGAGCAAGCCCATGCCAAAGGCCCCTGCGTATCCTCCGAAACCGACGATAGCTGAAGTACTTATAAAGGTGGCCCCGTAGGATAACGCCAGTACTAATGGGTTTATTTTTCTGCCGGCTACCATGAAGTCTTCGGTGTTCTTTGTCTGTTTATATCCCAGCCATCCTAAGTAGGACACTGCCATCATATAGATCAGTACGGCAATACCGAGGATCGGTGTACTGACTGCCATCAGCAGCCCTCCTCATTTTCTTTGCCATCATTCCAGTGGATAATCCCGTAGAGAACACATCCCATTGCACTCAGTAAACATAACAAGTATGCAATCCATATCTGTGGGTCGTCTATGCCTAACATTTTTTATCTCCTTAAAAGCAGAGTGTTATTTGTTAGCATAATACATACTTTAACCTTTCGATTTTTAATATTGAGTTATAAGACGGCTCCTCGCTACATAATCTATTTATATGATATAGGACCATTGTAGAAATTGTGTTACAAAAGGTTGTATTTGTAGCAACAGAGTGCAATAAATCTGCTAACTTAAAGTAGCAATTTACCTTTAAAAGTGAAGTTGCACACAGACTCGAAAGCGGGTGCTTATGCGCCCGCTTCCTCCATTGTGATCATTTCTCATTGGTTGCCTGAATGAAGACCGATCTGCTTATATTCCTCGATACAGCAGAAAAGCCTGCATCCTCAAACAGCTTTATCCAGTCCCTTCCTTCTCTCTGAATACCGTGGTGATGGTCCAGTGGTTCGGAGGCAAAGACCTTGCCTCCCTCTGTCAGCACCCTCTTTATTTCCTCAAGAGCTTTTGGGATATCATCAAGATGATGCAACATGAAGAAGCATGTAACAGTATCGAATCTGTTATTCTCATATGGCAGAGCATAAATGCTTGCAGCCTCAAACCGGGCATTTTCAATTCCATGGATCTCAGCATTGACACGGCACTGTCGTATCATCCCTTCCAGAAGATCGATGCCGAGCACCTGTGATGATCTGTTGTGCCGTGCTATTTCCATTGTTGCAGCCCCAAGCCCGCAACCGACATCAAGGACGTTTTTTCCTTTGACAAGCGGCATTACTTCGGCAAAGACTTCTTTCTTAAGTTTCTCCATTCCCATCTTCGGGTATGTGGCTTCCGGATGGTCAAATGCCGTATAGGGGACAATACCGTATACCGACGAATTGTTCAAAGCGAGCAGTCCCTGGAAGTAGAGTGTTTCACCATCGTGCTTTATATACCTTACAACAGAAACCCCGGTCTCCCTGCAGAAACGCCTGTTCCATTCGTCCCTGCTCTTTGGAAATTCCATCTCCAGAGGATCGTGGATAATGATATAATGTGAGTATTCATCAAATATATATGATAACGCATGAGCATGTTTGTTTAGCTCGATCCCGCTGACCGCATCTCTCCACAGTGCAAGAAGTTCCATGTTCTCCTCATCAGCAAAATTGACTACTTTTCCGATCGGTTTGAACGACATACTACCTGATTTTTTTATAAGGATAAAACCATTTGTATCTTAATCTCAGAAACAAGTATTTCAGGCACAGTTGAAGACGGAAACGTTATGTATATCCTGCCAGTGGACTACCTGTTCTCTTTTGGTAATATTGCTTCGAAAAATATATTCTGAAAATCTGTACTTAATAATTTATATTGTGTACGCCTAAATTCTTATTAATTGTTATTTACAGGGTGATTGCGCTGTTTTGGGGTGGTGGCATCCTTGATCTGGTGAGGGACAATACTGCAGGTGCTTAGCCGGACCCGACGCATTCAGGACAGCAGAGGTTCAACTTTCCATGGATACCTGGAAGCGATGTCAGTGATGATACCGTGAGGGAACTTGATGAGTTTCTCAGGGTCTCTTCCCTCAACATGGATAACAGCAGTCAGAACACTCCGGATAACAGCACCCTGGCAGTTTCAGAAAATATGACTCGGGTAATGACAGTGGCAACTCCGGCAGTGAAATAAATAGTACGATATGAAGGGGGTTCCTGTTCAAAATAAGATGATCCTGGAGGAGGACATCCTTTTTCCAGGATACTTATATCTATTTCAGACCGGAGCCTCCGGTTGCCTGATCAGCCCGGCAGCCTGCAGGAAGTTGGTGAACAGTCTTTCCCCGCTGCTTCTGTATTCCTCATAGATCGCAAGGAAATCCTGTGTTATTTTCTTACAGTCCCCTGCTCTCAGCTCCGGGTCCGTTGACATCCACTCACGGAACATATCGGGGGTCAGCTCAAAGTGTCCCTGTATGCCATAGGCGTTCTTACGGGCCTTTACTATCTGATGCCTGCAGAACTTCCCGGTGGCAAGCAACTCCATATCCTCAGGCAGGCCGACGGTCTCACCGTGGAGGTGGAATATACTCAGAGGGCCGGTAAGTCCTCTGAGCAGCGGCTCATCTTCTTTCCCCGGGCAGATATCCACCGTGAAGTAATTGCCATCCGGCCCCCTTGTCCCCACTTCCCTTACAGGGTTCCTGTGCACGCTTCCACCGCACGCCTTTACAAGCGCCTGCATCCCAAGGCATATGCCAAGATAGGGTATGCCGCTTTCCACTGCAAGCTTTATCATTTTAAGCTCGTCAAGCATCTTGCTGCTTTTGTCATTGGCACTGTCCGGGCCCCCGAAAACAAAGACCGCATTATATGATGTCGGGTCCGGGAGAGACTCCCCTGATCTGGAGTCAATGAGATCAAGATCAATGATATCATATTGTATGGCATCCCTGTCGAGGATGTGCTTAAGGATTCCCGGTCCTTCATGAGGGATATTCTTGACTATCAGGACTTTCATATCTATATGTGACGCACTTGTAAGATAAATGCCTGCTTAGAGAAAATGAGAATGAGCCCCGAAGAACCCATCACGGCATTAAGCTCATACTCCACCATGTATGAATTGTAATTATTCTTCGGGGTCTTTGTTTTTGACGGATTCGGGCAACCCGTACCACCATAGCCATATCTATCAAGTTTTTAGCAGGGCTCCAAACTTTGAGATATGTCTGAGAAATCTTCTCTTTTTCTACTATATAATAATATCTCTACAGAGGAATATAATAATACTCATCATTATAATAGAAAGCATCCCTTACCCTCATTTCCTAAAGAATGAATCTACTGCCATTGAATAGCTGGAATAGGATACCTCATTGAAACAGACCAGCCGGATGTCTGTGAGATTACTTCCGTTCTCAAGGAAGCTCTGTATAGTTCTGACGGCTATCGCCGAAGCCCTGTCTACCGGAAAACCATATGCACCAATACTAATGGCGGGAAAGGCCACACTCACTACACCATATTCCGAAGCAAGACCAAGAGAGTTCCTGTAGGCATTCTCCAGCAGCATCTCCTCTCCGGAATTTCCTCCCTTCCAGACCGGACCAACGGTGTGTATCACCCATTTTGAGGGTAACCTGTAGCCTCTGGTTATCCTTGCCTCGCCTGTAGGACAGCCCCCTATGAGCCTGCATTCCTCCAGGAGCTGCGGACCTGCAGCCCGGTGTATCGCGCCGTCAACCCCGCCGCCTCCAAGCAGTGAGTTATTGGCCGCGTTCACTATGGCATCCACTTCCTGCTCCACTATGTTTCCCATAATAACACTGATCGTATTCTGCATTCTGCCGGACATTTTCAGTTCATCCCTGCTCCTGTTCTTCTGTGTTATTTTTCAGTTTCCGGTTTTGGCTATATAATTATTATTAACGGTAAGTACTAATAAAAGTAAGCAAGAGAATAAACTATGGACACGATCACACAGGAAATACTTGAAGTGTTTGAAGAGATCAACACTATTCCTCGGTGTTCCGGGCATGAGGAAAACATAGCTAACTGGCTCAAGGAACAGGCCCTCTCAGCAGGCCTCAGTTTCAAGTTCGACAGCGTGAATAATGTCCTTATGAGCGTGCCTGCTTCAAAAGGATATGAGACCTCGCCTGTGGTGGTGATCCAGGGTCATATGGACATGGTATGCGAGAAAACGCAAGTCTCTTCCCATGATTTCAGTAAGGACCCTATAAGGCACATAGTCGAAGGCGACTGGCTGGGAGCGGATGGCACGACACTTGGCGCTGATAACGGTATTGCCCTCGCCATTGGTCTGGTGCTTGCACGCCACAGGGAAATTCCCCATCCTCCTGTTGAACTGCTCTTCACGGTGGATGAGGAGACCGGGATCACAGGTGCAAACGAGCTGATGCCGGATTTCATTGCCGGGAAAATACTGCTTAACCTTGATTCCGAGAACGAAGGTGAATTCATAGTTGGCTGTGCCGGCGGCCTGAACACGACCATAATCCTGCCTCTTGAACGGATACCATTCCCGGCTGATCACCGTGTCTGCCGTCTGGTGGTGACCGGTCTGGCCGGAGGACATTCCGGTGTGGACATACATGAGAGGAGGGCCAATGCCAACAAACTGCTGGCTACTGCACTCAGCACCCTCATGGACAGCACCGGCCTGTTACTTCTGGATATCAGCGGCGGTTCTGCCCACAACGCCATTCCCCGTCATGCTGAAGCTCTTGTCATAATGCCTCCTGGGCAGTATGAGAGCGCCGTGTCAATTGTCCGGCGGATCGGGGAGGAAGCCCGGAAGGAGTATGCTGAGTATGATCCCTCCCTGTCGGTGACTATCTCAATGCAGCCAGCAGATGAGAACCTGCATCCAGTGTCTCAGGACATGGGAAGGGAGATGGTATCCCTCTTAGAGAAGCTACCTTCCGGTGTTATCAGGATGTCTGAAGACATGCCCGGGCTGGTACAGACATCCTGCAACCTGGCGACTGTCAGGACCGAGGGTGGCAGGACAGTGAAAGGCAACAGGGGGAATCTCAGGCTTGTGATAGTTACAAGCCAGCGCAGTTCTGTCAACTCCGAACTGCATGATATCACTAATACAGTGGCATCCGTTGCAGGCTCGGTGGGAGCGGATGTTGTCCACAGCAGCGGCTATCCGGCATGGCAGCCTGACCCGTCCTCACCTCTGGCCAGGCGCTGCACGGCTATCTACTCCGGGATATTTGGGAAGGTGCCGGAGGTAAAAGCTATACATGCAGGTCTTGAATGTGCGGTCATAGGCTCGAAATTCCCGGGAATGGATATGATATCCTTCGGACCCACTATAAGGAACCCGCATTCTCCTGATGAGAAGCTCTACATCCCTTCGGTTGTGAGGGTGTGGGAATTCCTGCTTGCCCTTCTTGCATCTTTCGGACAGGACTCCAAAACGAGTAAAAAGAGATAGGAGAAGACACATGATCAAGAAGATAGATTTCCCGCGTCCAATAGTGCTTGTAAGCAAATGTCTGGAATTTGAGAATGTCAGGTATAACGGACAGCTTGTCCGATCACAGATCGTAAGGGACCTCATGCCGCTGGTGGATTTCGTGAAGGTCTGTCCGGAATGCGATATTGGTATGGGGGTTCCGAGAGATCCCATACGGATCGTGAAGAAAGGAGGGGACTACAGGCTGGTCCAGCCTGGCACCGGAGAAGACCTGACTGACAGAATGGATGCTTTCACAGATGCCTTCCTGGCTTCCCTGGGCGATGTGGACGGCTTCATATTCAAATCAGGCTCCCCTACGATAGGGATACGCAACATAAAGGTCTACGCCGGCACTGAAATGGCCCCGGTGATCGAAAAAGGTGCAGGCTTCTTCGCAAAGAAGATCCTGGCAAAATACGCCGGATTCCCCATGGAAGAGGATGACAGGCTGCGTAATTACAGGATAAGGTCCCATTTTCTCACTCAGCTCTTCACTTTTGCAGATCTCAGAGCTGTCAGGATGTCCGGCTCCCTGGAAAGACTTGAGGAGTTCCATAAAAAGAACATGTTCATGTTCTTATTCTATGACAGTGTGACCTATGGGAAGATGTGTGACCTGCTTGCGGACAATGGCAGTGCCGGGTATGAAGATACAGTACGGATAGTCAGTTCTTACGAAACCCTGCTTAAACGCCTGATGAGAAAGCCCGGAAGCTGCGAGTCCAGAATTGCAGTTGCAAGAAACATGCTGTCCCGGTTCCATGAAGCCATCTCCTCCGGCGAAAAGGAGTACTATGAGAATATGTTTGCAAATTACAGGGAGAACAGGATAGGTGAAGATGCTCTCACGGAAGTTCTCCGGCTTTCTGTGGTGCGTTACGGAGGGGAGGACATCGGGGACCAGACTATTCTGTACCCGTACCCGGAAACCCTTCGGGTACCCTGTGACGAAAAAAGGGATAAGGACTACTGGGCCGATCAGGAAGAGCCCGGTCCCGGTCAAAAAGAATAAGTGGAGTCTCGTCTCAGGGGTGCCTTAAAGGCAGATCACGTAAAGGTCAGATGTAATATTCAACGTAGAGCCTGTAGACAATCCTGATCTCATCCATTTCCAGAGCTTCGATATCAAGAGGTTTCCCGTTTGCAGTATAAGCCATATCATTGAAATCCTTAAAAGTGACCTCGCAGTTCACGTTCTTCGGGAGCAGTGATCTTAACCTGTCGCATTTTGCTGTGATCTCGCGGATCATTCTCTCTGTTGCTGCCGGTGTAAAGGCCTTGCCACTGACGGGTGAATAGGCGACTTCTGTAGTCAGGTTTTCCCGGTCTTCCAGTGTCATCCAGAAGCCATTGACAAGTGCACCATCAATCATGTAATCCTGTATCTCGAAACTCTTGCTAATCACATTTTCCAATCGGAACACCTTTTATTTTTATTCATGCTGATGAGTTAAATGTGTTTTCATGGATTGGTCGTGTGTAAGGGTCCGGCGGAGAAAAGCCCGGACCGGAATGATGCCGGCAGGACTATTCCGGCATCCGGTCCATCTATGTATAGCAGATCCTTCAGCTATCCTTCAATCTCCCCGGCAGGAGCCTGGACCGGGCGGGCACTTGCCAGGCTTCCTCCCAGATAAGCCAGAGTGCCGCAGATCAGGCCGATGAATACGGGATGAATGAGCGGGTTACCAAAGAGCTGCCAGAGTACCACAGAACCAAAGCTTGCCACAAGGCTTGCAGTGAATCCTGCTGAAGTGCCGCGGTCCCAGTAAAGCCCGAAAATGAGCGGTATGAAGACGCAGCAGGCGATCACTCCCATACTTGCGGAAACCAGGGGCACTATCATCTGGGGTACGTCCATTGCAAAGAATGCCGACACGACAATAATGATGACTCCCACTATCCTTGTCATAAGGAGCACCTTATCATCAGAAGTGGCCGGCCGCAGGTACTTCAGGATATCCGAGGTGAGGGCTGTTGTCGTGACCAGCACAATGGCGCTCATGGTGGACATCGCAGCCGAGATAGCAGCCAGCAGCACGATGCTATCAAATCCAGGCGGCAGCAGTGATGTCGCCAGGAATGGCACCAGTCCGTCGGGGTTTGTCATGAAGGGGGCCAGTTGCTCCGAACTGAACACACCGTAGGCAAGCACGCCCAGGGAGAAGATGCACAGGGCATAGATGGTGATGGCTATGGGTCCGTAGATACCTGCAAAGCGCACCACTCTCCTATCCCTGGCAGAGAAGAGCATGATAAGCAGGTCAGGCAGCGCCAGGAGTCCGAGACTTATTGCAAAGGCGTTCCCGAATGTCTTTTGCCACGGGACTGCAGCGCCGCTCATGCTCAGCATATTCTCAGGGATCATATCCCATACGCCCAGCCCACCGCCGCCTGAGATAAGTCCTCCGTAGAGGAATACGGCACCTACCAGCATGATAATTCCTTGCAGGAAGCTTATCCACAGGATGGCCGGCAGTCCTCCTATCACATAATACAGAGCCACAATGACCACAGCTATCAGCAGACCCTGGACATATGTAACTCCCAGCAGGCCCTGGAAAAGATTGGCACAGCCCTTGAAGATGGCAACCAGGTATACGGTATACATAAGCAGCATGATCCCTGCAAGCAGGACCTTGCCCTGCCTGGAATCATATCTGCGTTCCAGTAGCTGGGGTACGGTCTTTGCATCATATTTCTGGGATGCCGTCCATATCCTCGGTGCAATGAGGAATGCCAGGCAGGCAAAGGCCACATGGAAGAAAACCGCCCAGATGACCCATGGCAGGCCTGCTATAAGCCCGTAGCCTCCACCTCCAAGGAAAGAGGCAGCGCTGAAATAGGCAGCCATGTAGGCTATACCTATGACCGCAGGATGCATTACATTGCGGTCCGACACGACAAATCCTGAAAAGGTTCCCTGCCTGAGTTTCAGGGAGAGCAAAAGGATCCCGGCCACATATAATACCAGGAGGATATGATTAAGCATGTTCGCGCCTCAGTATGAAATAGAACGTGGCTCCCAGCATGAGTATTATGGAGATCAGCAGATAGATATATGGGAGAGGCATCAGGAATTTCTCTCCTTCTCAATGCTTTCGGGTTTTGCAATGACTTCATTTCTGTGGCTATCTATCAATATCAAAACATAATCTCCTTTTTGATGAATTATTATGTACTGGAATGTACAGGAAGGGACATTAAAGTTTAAAAACGTTTTTATTAATCGCTGGTAGTTCCTGTTAGAGCACTAAATCCCACTGGTATATTTTGGGTAAAACTTTCCTTATAAGAAAACTCCATATCAAAAGCAGTCTGTAATTTGGAGTTAGCTCTGTTATTGAAAATTTAAGAGGGTGCTCAGTACTTTATTGAGAAGAAAGATCTGTTAGTCTCAGGTATGACCGCCAACAATTTATACTATTGAGTAGATACTATATATTGGTCACAAGGAAAGAATCTGTAAAATGAAGCACATTCAGGACGGATTAAAATCCGATCCCGTAACTAACTTCATTAATGAGTAACTAAAATGAAGCAACATTCAGGACAGATCAAACATCGGTCCCGTAACTAACTTCATTGTTGTAAATCAAACCTTGTGACTACCTTACTTCTCTTTTAATTAAATCTTGAGCGTATAGCGACTGTTCTGTTTATGGGAATTCTGGATAATCTTTCAACATATTTTTCAATATGTGTCAGATTCTTAACACCATTTAGATTATTTCAACCCTGGAGATCTGAGGGAGATCCGGAATTCCCAATTTAATTTATTTTTATTTACAGGTAAGAGATTACATCTGACCATTGCTTCTTTAAACTGCTTATTTGTGATAAAGAAACCATCTGGTGTTTGTTCAAACAGAATTTTAAGTGCATAACTGGTGTAATTCTTATTTGGTGCCTTTTGCGGGAGTATATTTAACATTATCCAATTATCGAGGGCTTCTTTTTCGATGTCGGTCAATTCGTATTCACTCATTTTACTCACTCCTGTCTTTCATAATGTGCCAGCACGGTACCACTGATCTGTGCATTGATCTCCTTTAGTTGTGACCCATTTATGTACTCCGGTCAATCTCTGTTCATCCTATTGAAGCAGACATATAATCAGCACCTGAAGTTCGGATCTCATTCCCTTTATCTTTATGAGCTGTAAGAGCAACGTCTGAAAAAACATAAATACCTGATGCCACAAATAATTCTTCATTGAATTTGGGGGTAGATATCAATCATGATCTTTAAACAAAGCGTTATGTCACTATTACTGCTGGTAGTATTGATACTTGCAGGGGTACAAGCTGCATCTGCTACATCCGGGATAATGGACGAGTTCAATCAATTCTATGATACCAATGACACAAGACTGGACACATGCTCTACATGTCATGCTGAAGATGCTGAGTCCCTGAATCCGTATGGTGCTGATTATGGGGAGAACGATGGTGACCTGGAAGCCATAGAAGCCCTGGACTCCGATGGGGATGGGTTCAGCAATCAGGAAGAGATAAGTGCTCTGACATTTCCCGGGGATGCGGAAAGCATGCCGGAAACCGTGAGTGAGGAAATTCCTGAACCCGTCACGGAAGAGAATGATGGAGTTATAGAGGAAGAGCCAGTGTCAGAAGAGCCTGCTACAGATGCTGAGCAACAGTCTCCGGGATTTGAAGCCGTACTGGGGATTGCAGGTATACTGACAGCCATATATCTGCTAAAAAAGAAGTGAACTTTCTTAGTTGATGCAGTGGCTTGCAGTACCCACTGAATAATTTTTCTTTTTCCCTTTTATTGCAACTCACAACCGGCCAAAGCCGGTGTTTTTTGTTTGATGCCTGAATTCAGATATCCTAATGAGAACTTCAGAGATGCACCTTAACTGATCTCCTGACCCTTCGACCAAGCTTTGAACGATGATATATACTTCTGGATGATGAAAGTATACTGGTGATATTATCTTCCTATATGTTATCATATATGATAATAATCTCTTTTTTTCTCAGCGATAGACTTTTTACCCATCTTCCGAAGGCAGAAGAGCGGGTGACAAAACATTTATATTTCATCAAATGAGTCCATAGGTCTGCATCAATGTATAAATACATGCAATGCTTCATGTCCGGATGTTAATCTTCCGTATCATTTTCTCATATTATCTTCATTCAAGAGGAATGCCATTGGCCAGTAAACGAATACTAATGGGTAACGAAGCCATCGCTTTTGGCGCGATGAAAGCCGGTGTACAGATAGCAAGCGGGTACCCCGGCACGCCTTCCAGCGAGGTTATGGAGACTATCATCTCCCATGCAAAGGAGTATGGCATCTATGCCGAATGGGCCACCAATGAGAAAGTGGCGCTCGAAACAGCCGTGGGTGCCGCATATTCGGGTGCAAATACCATGGTGACCATGAAGCAGGTTGGTCTGAACGTGGCTTCAGACCCTCTTATGAGTCTCTCGTACATAGGGGTGAAGGGCTCTCTTGTCATTCTCGTTTCCGATGACCCGGGCCCGCACTCGTCCCAGACCGAGCAGGATACAAGGGCTTTTGGGCATTTTGCAAATATACCTGTTCTGGACCCTTCCACGCCGCAGGAAGCCTACGATATGACCCTGCTGGCTTTCAGATTATCGCATGAGATGGAAACTCCTGTGATCCTCAGGACGACCACACGCGTTTCCCACGGATGTGCTGACGTGGTCATCGGGGACATAGCTCCGGTTCCCAAGGACATCGGGGGATTTGTAAAGGATACCAGATGGACCATATTCCCGAAACTGACGGCCCAGAGGCATCCTCTGCTGGAGGAACTTCAGTTGAGGCTATCGGACCGTTTCTCTGAATATTTCCCGGACAGCTCGTTCAACTCAATATCAAAAGGAAGCAGCAGCATAGGCATCGCTGCTTCGGGTGTTTCCTATCTCTATGTAATGGAGGCTATAAAGGATCTGCCCGGCATATTCCCGGTCTTCAAGGCAGCAACTGTTTACCCTTTCCCTGAAAGGGCAGCCCTTGGGTTCCTGGACGGCATCACTGACCTGATAGTTGTCGAGGAGCTGGACGCGTATCTGGAAGAGCAGTTCCTGCAACTGGCAGGCAAATATCATCTCAATGTCAGCATCCATGGTAAGAAGAGTGGCTGTTTCCCTGTCAGCGGGGAGTACGATGTGGATGTTGTGATCGACGGTATCACCAGGTCACTGGAAGGAAGCAGTACCGATATTCCCGGCCTTTCTCATTTGCCGCCTGCAATCGACCCAAGCGGCGTTCCTTCTCTTCCTGTCCGGGCTCCCACCCTGTGCGCAGGATGCATGCACAGGACCGTCTTCTATGCATTCAAGAAAGCCGCAGGCAAATTAAGGTCACAGAAGGGCATAGACTCAGTGTTCTCAGGGGACATCGGGTGTTATACTCTTGGAAATGCCCGGCCTCTGAATATGGTCGATACCTGTCTCTGCATGGGGGCTGGCATCAGCATCGCTGCCGGCCTCTCCCACACCCGGGAATACAGCAAGAGTGGGAAGGCAAAGCAGGTCGCCTTTATCGGTGATTCGACATTCTTCCATTCAGGGATAGCTGCGATTGTCAGCGCGGTATACAACAATGCTGACATCACCCTTGCAGTTCTCGACAACCGCACCACTGCCATGACAGGACACCAGCCGCATCCGGGTATCGGTATTACAGCCATGGGCTCGCCTGCAAAGATGATCGACATAGCAGAGGTCCTCAAAAGCTGCGGTGTCGGCATGGTCAGGACGATAGGGGCGGATAGCCTTGACGGATGCATCGATACAGCCATAATGGCTATGGAATTTGAAGGCCCTTCTGCGATCGTCTTCAGGGGTAATTGCGTGGCGATAGGCAAGGGGACAGGGCGTTATCTTGTTAATGAGGATAAGTGTACGGGCTGCAGGCTTTGCATCTCTCAGCTGGGGTGCCCTGCCATATACTCCGTATCCCCGGGCCTGCCTGTTATCCAGGATACCTGCAGCGGCTGTGGCCTGTGTGCTCAGGTCTGTCCGTCGGGGGCCATTGTCCTGAAGGAGGTCTCACAATGAAATTCGATATTCTTATTGCAGGCGTGGGTGGCCAGGGTGTGGTACTGGCTTCCCGTTTGCTTGCCACCGCAGCCATGGATGCAGGTTTCCACGTAGCCACAGCCGAAACCATAGGCATGGCCCAGAGAGAGGGCTCCGTCACAAGCCATGTGAGGATCGGCGATGATGTATGCGGTTCACTGATACCCCGGGGAAATGCCGATCTCATCATCGGGCTTGAGCCGGCGGAGACTGCCAGGAACCTTCGCTATCTGCGCAAGGGAGGCAATATTGTGATGAATGAACACGCTGTAATGCCATCGGTACAGGACAAGGGTAAAGAATATGATCCCGGACTGATGATCGCATTCCTGAAGGACAACTGCCGGGACATGATATCCGCTGATTTCACCAGGCTCGCAAGGGATGCAGGTACCTACAAGGCCGCGAACGTTGCCATGATAGCGGCTGCTGCAGGTGCGGGTCTTTTGCCGTTCTCGGGGGAGTATCTGTGGGATGTGCTTGAGAAGATGATACCGGAAAAGTACAGGGATGTTAATCGCAGGGTGTTTGACAAATCCATTGAGAGTATCTCAGATCTAAGGCAAAAGTGCATGGAAGTTACAGGTGCCATTGATGACAGGGTGTGAGATGAATGTGTGATAGTCACGGGATTGATGACCTCAAGGGTGCAGGCTCCGGAGAGAATGATGCTCGTTGCATCCATTCGGGAACATACTCCGGCATATCCGCAGGAGAGAGAACTATCAAGCTCAGGCAGCTCCTTCAAAGGGTTATGCAGGGCAGCCCCTTTTATCAGAGAAAGTTCCGGGAAGCGGGTGTTCATATTGATGATGTGAAGACCCTTGGAGATATCGCCAGGCTTCCATTCACGATAAAGGAAGAACTGAGGGATGCCTACCCTCTGGGACTGCAGGCTGTGCCGGATGAGGAGATAGTGAGGATACATTCGTCCTCGGGCACCACCGGAAGTCCGGTCATCATCCCATATACCAAAAAGGATGTGGATGTATGGGCGGATATGATGATGCGGTGCTACAGGCTGGCGGGGCTTACCAGTAAGGACCGTATACAGATCACGCCCGGCTACGGACTGTGGACCGCAGGCATCGGATTCCAGGCAGGTGCGGAGCTGCTGGGGGCTATGGCCATTCCTATGGGTCCCGGCAATACCGAGAAACAGCTGCAGATGATGCTTGACCTGAAGTCCACGGCACTTGCGAGCACCTCCTCTTATGCTATTCTGCTCGCAGAAGAGGTCAGCAAAAGAGGACTGAAGGATAAGATCAGCCTGAAGGCAGGCATTATAGGCTCCGAGCGCTGGAGCCCCAAGATGAGGGCGCGCATTGAGAATGAACTGGGGATCGAGACCTACGATATCTTCGGCCTGACCGAGATATACGGACCAGGCATTGCCCTGGACTGCTCGCTGCATGACGGTCTCCATTACTGGTCAGACCACCTCCTGTTTGAGATAATCGACCCGGTTACAGGCGAGAGCCTGCCCGATGGCACCCTCGGCGAGCTGGTCATAACCACGCTGACCAAGGAAGCTGCTCCCCTCATACGTTACAGGACACGGGACCTCACGCGCATATTACCCGGGCCGTGCAAGTGCGGATGCCCTTTCCCCCGCATAGACCGCCTGCTTGGTCGCACGGATGACCGCATCAAGATCAAAGCCGTGAACGTCTATCCGGGGCAGATAGAGGATGTGATACACAGGGTCGAAGGCGTGAGCAGCGAATACCAGATAATCCTTGAAAGGGATGCCGGAAGGGATACAATGCTCTTCAGGGTAGAGATCGAGAATGCGGATGACCCTGAGAACTGCAGGGTAAAGGCAAAAAGACTCGACAAGGCCTTCCAGGATTTCATAGGTGTGAGCGTTGACGTGGAATGTGTCGCACTGGGAGCACTGCCGCGCAGTGAAAAGAAGAGCAAGAGGGTTATCGATAACAGGGAGATGTGAACGGACCGGAGTAGTGTCAGTTCCTTTTTTTGAATACCGGGGATGAAATTGAAATAGGAAACAGTTTCTCCACAGGCCCGAAAACTGTCTGCAGAGCCCGTTCCCTGAGATCACTCTTTGTCTGAAACCGCAAAAGTGAGACCTTCTGGCTCTTGTGGCAGATCAGGCCTCCCGGACAGACCGGACTGAGCAGGAACTGAAGTGGAAGCTACCTGCTTTATGTAAGGACCAAGGATCATATCCTTATAAGCTCCTCCTGCAGGAACCTTGGGGTAAAGGATCTCTTCGCTGTCAGTACATATCTCCAGGAAGCAGGGCCCTTCAGCATTCAGGAAGGCCTCTATACCTCTTCTCAGGTCCTTCCTGTCCTTTATCCTTGCTGCATGACTGAAGCCAAAGGAACTTGCGATATCGGCGAAACGAACATCTTTTTGCCTTTGCGTCCCTGTCCTGATCCCTTCATAAGCTGCGTCCTGCAGGTTCTGGACCATGCCGTCGCTCCGGTTGTTCAGCATAAGTATCTTGACGGGCAGGTCCAGTGATGCTATTGGATGCAGTTCCCCCAGATTCATTTTAAGGCTGCCGTCGCCGTCGATCGCAATGACCCTTGCATCCGGGTTGGCATAATGGACACCGATGGCTGTCGGCAGGGAAAAGCCCATTGTCCCGAAGGAGCCTGAGGTCATGAAGGACTTTGCACTTTGCATGGGCAGGTACTGGGCCGCAAGCATCTGATGGTTGCCGACGCCTGTGGTTATCTTAGTTTTATTGTTTATATGGCCCGCCAGCAGGTCCATTACCTCGGCGGACTGTATGTGCAGAGATTCTCTGTTGTAATCCAGGGGCCATGCCTTCTTCAGATATCTTGCGCGTTCCTGCCACTCACGGATATCCAGGATGATATTGTGCTTTCGGGCATAGCCGAGCAGGTCCCTGATGGCTGTGGCGGCATCTCCGATGAACGTGAACTTCGGACCGCGCTCGATCTTTATCTGGTGCATCTTCTCGGGGTTGATATCTATGTAGGCTATGTCGGTGCCTATTGCAAACCCGACCTTCTCTGCGACCCTGTCATCCCACCGGACCCCGATGGCAAAGAAGAAATCATTTTCCTGGATAAGCATATTGGCATAAGGCGTGCCGAACATGCCCAGCATCCCCAGGTTGAGCCCGTCACGTTCGTCAACAACGCCTTTTGCCATGAGGGTATTGACCGAGGGGATATTGAAATGCCCGTTGAACTCCCTGATGGCCTGGCTTCCTGTCTCAGAGTTCAGCCCGCCTCCCAGGTAGAGCAGCGGTCTTTTAGAGTTGAGCAGGAGCCGGAAGAACTCCGCGCACTGTTCCTCGCACAGGTGCCTGTCATCGTGGTAACTTTCCTCGAACCTCAGGACGTTCATACCATTGTAGTCGTGAATCTTCTGCTGCTTGTCCATGGGAAAATCTATGACGATAGGCCCCGGCTTGCCTGATTTTGCAAAGTAGTAGGCATCCTTGACTATAGCTTCGACATCATCCTCGCTGGATAGCTGGATGACCTTCTTGGCCGCGTCCCCGAAGACGTTCCTGACGCTGATATGCTGGAAGGAGTCGGTGCCTATCTTGTGCTCGGGAACCTGCCCCGCGAATACCAGCAGGGGGATGCTGTCACCGTAAGCATCCGCAACGCTGGTGAGGGTGTTCGTGATGGCAGGCCCGGATGTGACTATGGCAACGCCGACCTGCACGCCGGACCGCGAGTATCCGGCCGCGCTGAACGCCGCCGACTGCTCATTGGAATTGATGATAATCTCTATATTGCTCTCCCTCAGGGCATGGAACACCGGAAGTATTGCCGCTCCCGTATAACCAAAGACGTGTCTGACCCCGAGGTCTTCCAGGCATTTAACAAGGACTTCTGCTCCGTTCATTTCTTTCATTTCAATTCTCCGTGAAAGAAACAGTCCAGGCACAGGATACACTAATCAGTAAATTGACCAAAAACAGCGCACTTGAGCCTGAAAAGTTTCTTTTTCTTGCTCAAGCTGACAGTACTACCACTACTACAGCTACAACAGGTACGTTGGGTACGGTGCAGGTTGTGGTAGGGATTGACATTAGGGAGAAATTAGGGAAGGTGATATTTAAGGGTTGCTATCTCAACATCTCCCTCATCTCCCCCGGCACCTTCTCCGGCGACCCGCAATCAAAAGGCGGCTTCAGGTCTTACCCGATGGCAGGCTGTATCATCATGGCGGCCTGCTGCCTGCAATCCAGCTCACTAGGCAGAGTGCCATATCGATCCCGGAGGATCTTGAACGGGCAGGGAAATGTAGGTCCGGAAACTGCAATAAACAGCAGTAACAGTTCAATGACAAACAGGTCACTGAAAGCACATATTTATTGAATGGAGATCAAGAACATAATGATAGAGATTTTAAGATACAAAGGGCGGGGTTCTGAATAAAGGGAACGATTTGCAAAGGAACTGCTGGGAACAGGGAATATACCTAGATCCGGTTCATGTGCGGGAGCCGCATGTATGTTTGAAACTGAGCCTATAGTCTGCCTTCAGTCCCTCGGGACTCCCTTTATCACGTTACTCATGATCCTGGTTACCAAGACGGGGTCTTATCCGTTCCTAATAGCCATCCTGGCTGCAGTTATTTTCGGCATTGATTTCAAAAAGGGTTTTCTCCTGCTCCAGCTACTGTTATGGACTGCTCTGGCTGTTGAAGCCCTGAAAATACTGGTCGCGTTCCCAAGGCCTGATTTTGTCGATAACAGGATACTCGATCTGGAGTACGGTACAAAGAGCACATCACCTTTCATCGGGAACGATACACAAGGCATTCTCGCATTTCCCGGCAGACAGGTCCTTACGGCATTCCGGTTCCAGGATGCCTTTATCTATTCTTCCTTTGGTTTTCCCTCGGGCCATGCAGCGCTCACTACCGCACTCTGGGGAGGGTGCGCCATAGTTTTCAAGAGCCGGACGATAAGAACACTCACTCCTTTTGCGGTAGTCCTTGTATCTTTCTCAAGGATATATCTGGGAAGACACTTCATAGCCGATGTAGTGGGAGGAGCTGTTATAGGTCTGGCCGCCCTTTTGATTTTTACATCTCTTCTCAGGAGTTCCTTGAAAGATGATATTTTCAAAAAGGAAAGCTTCAAACTTGCATTCATGCGGCAGAATGTGATCTTTTATTGCTTTATGTTCGCTATTCCCTTGGTTCTGATAAGCCTGTCCCTGTTAACATCCGATGTTGCAGGCCTGTTCCTTGGTGCCAACGTTGCATATCTCCTGATCATAAGGAAAGGTATTCCGGATGATACAGGAAGCAGGGCACAGAGAGCAACAAGGGCATTTATCGCACTCATGCTTTTTGGTGTATCAGCCTTTCTTCTCGATTCATGGCTCACGCCGGAAGGAACTATCAACTATCTTAGCTTTACTTTAACAGAATTTCTGAAAACCTTCATTCCTACGTTGACCTTCTGGGTTTCTGTGCTTGTCTGCACAAAGCTTGGACTATATGAAAGATAAAGAATAGAACTTGTACAGGATGCGCTCATTCGTTCTTTTTCTTCCTTTGGTTATTTGAATACCATGAATATGTTTAAATACTCGATTTAATATTATTGTTGTCGTGACAACAGTTGTCTTCACAACAGTACGACACGAAGCAAAACATGAACAATATCCCCCCGGAGCATTCTTTTTGTTGTGCTGTTTGGCTGCAAGTAACTGATCACGAAGGAGGCTCTTAAATGAATGAACTGAAGCAAATTGAGATAGGACAGGTGGGACATGACGAAGTACCAGGTGTGGCACTCACTGATTCAAACGTCATCTCTGAATTCCTGAAAAAGACGAAGATACAGGATGTTCTCAACTGGGGTCGCAAGAATTCGTTGTGGTTTACGGTAAATGCAATGGGTTGTTGTGGCGTTGAGGAGATTGCCGTAGGCATGGCACACTTCGATACTGACCGCTTCGGTATCATCCCGCGCAACTCCCCAAGGCACGCTGACGTGCTTATCATAAGTGGGTACGTGACAAAGAAGTACCTCCCGGCCCTTAAAAGGATATGGGAACAGATGCCTGCACCAAAGTGGGTGATGGCCATCGGGGACTGTGCTATAAGTGGCGGTCCTTTCTACGAATCCTACAGCACTGTTCAGAATGTGGATGAGATATTCCCTGTGGACATATATGTTCCGGGCTGTCCTCCAAGACCTGAAGCTTTTATCCATGGATTTCACGAACTGCAGAAAAAGATCGAAGCAAAGAAAGACAAAGGCACAGAGTATTGAGACAAAGCGATGGGTGCGGATCCCAGATCTCTTCACTTACAGGCAAACCTCGTGAAGCTTCTATGTGTCCACATAAGTAACTATTCCGGAAATTCAACACAAAATCCTTAAATCCTCATCACCATTGTTGTTGTCATTACGATAGTTCCACAAACAACTATCAATAACGAGGAGTAGTACATGGACGATATACCTCTGGGAGCATTCATCTCAATAACCTATCGCAGTCATTTTGTGTGGATAAACAACCGTATGAAGGAACTCGGTCTTTCTGCAGGCCAGTTCTTCGTACTCATGGTGCTTTCGCGTCATCAGGGCGTTACACAGGACGCACTTGCCTGGCAGCTTCTCATCGATAAGGGAAGTATTGCCCGGGCGGTTACTGTCCTTGAAAGCAAGGGCTTTGTCAAACGCATCACGGATGAGAGCAATCGTCGTGCTGTGCGTATTCATCTCACAGATAAAGGAGAAAGGCTCATTCCGGAGATCTTCACAATTGACCGGGAAATGGAAGAAGCTTCGCTGTCAGGACTCAAAGAGGAAGAGAAGACACAGGCAAGAGCTTTACTCCGTAAGATAGCACAGAACAGTTACGAAGCTGCTTATAAAAATGGTGATAGAAAATGGAAGGAATTTCCCCTGAAAGATCTGCAATAGATGGTCAAAAACAAGGCCAAAGACAAAAATATGAGAGTTTGAAGCTCATCGTAATCCTTAGTGCATCAATGCTGACATCTGAGTGCCCATGCATGTAAGATGTATCTGGCATAGATAGCATTTTTGGATTTTCAGGAAACTATGATACGCATTTCTGAGTTATCGTAGAAATTTTCTGAAACTATCCATATCCCGACTGCAATCTCTCCCTCATCTCCCCAGGCACCTTCTCCGGCGACCCGCAATTAAACCGCGCCCCCGAAACGCACCCGATGGCAACCCGCATCATCCAAACGGCCCGTTCCTCTGCAATCACACCCACCAGGTATACTTTTAAACTACCACTAAAGAATATACTAATGGAGGGTTTTACTTATGGTAAAGAAATTCGTGAGAAAGATCGGTGTGCTTTCACTTGGGAAGATCACGGGAATAATTTACGCAATAATGGGCCTGATAATAGGAGCTGTCATAACTATTACTTCCCTGACCGTGGGTTCCATGATGTATGGTCAGGAAGCCGAAGGAATGCTGTTTGGGGCTGGGGCGATCATAGCGTTACCAATTTTCTATGGAGTGCTCGGCTTTATTGGGGGTGTGATCACCGCATTGATATTTAATGCAGTCACCGGGGTCATAGGCGGTCTGGAGCTCGAAGTGGAAGATACGGGTAAGTGAGACAGACCGAAAAACGGCATTTGATCTTTACTTGTGCTAACAGGTGCTTTTCCTTTCCTTTCTTTTTCTTGCTCTCCTTCCCTCTCTTCTCCTGGCTCTATGCAGACATGTAGCATCCTGTTCCTGATCATATCTCTGGCAGTTATCTGGTAGTAAAAAGGTAATTCGAAATAAAAGAACACTTATATAATGGACAATCATATTGTTCGAAGAAACAAAGTTCATATAACTCTGTTTAAGCTCTCTTCAAAAAAGGAACGTTAAGGATGAATGCTAAAAACATGGTGGACTGGAATATTTTCTGGTTATTGTTCATGGCAGCAGAGTTCTCTATGCTTGCATCTCTTCCTTATGCAGTATCGATCTCCGGGGATGCGATATATAGTTTTGGCAGTTCTTTCCCGATGCTGCTGGTGACCCAGTTTGCCCAGGGAACAGTTTTTATAGTCATCTCCCTCTTTACGGGTCTTTATCTTGGGAAAAAGGTCGGCCTGAGAGCATCGTTACTTGAGTCTCTGTTTGAAGGCAGGGGTCTGCCTGCAGGCTTTAAGCATTCTGTGAAACTATCCTTATCTCTTGGTGCCTTGGCAGGCACTGCTATCTTTGTGATGGACAGGTTCGTTTTCTCCATGTTCACTGGGCCTTTGACTGCATTCCTGTCATCGCCGCCAGTATGGCAGAGGTTCCTGTATTCGTTCTACGCAGGTATCGTGGAAGAGCTGATCCTGAGGTTTTTCCTGCTGACCCTTTTCGTGTGGATCTCATGGAAAATAAAAAGGACCTCCGAGGGGATTCCCACAAGCACGGGGGTCTGGCTCTCCATATTGCTGGTGAGCGTCATTTACGGTATCGGCTATATTGTATCTTTGTCATCATCAATTGAGATGAACATGATGTTCGCTCTGGGAACTTTGACATTTACCGTAATGGCGGGGAGTATCTTTGGCTGGCTCTACTGGAAAAAAGGACTTGAAGCAGCGATACTGGCCAACTTCACCGCAACCCTCACATTACTCGTAGTGCTTGGCTCCCTGTTCCAGCCTTGACATATCACCCTGTTTTACGATATCAGAAGTTTCCTGGCACTTCTATCTCCTGTGAGTCACCAGTCACCCAGACAGGACTGGCAATCACCGCTCGCCCGACCCTCTAATATCCTTATATTGCTCAAGACCTGCTTTTCTGAAAAGTCATGCTCTTCAACAAGGAAATCGAACAATTCATCTGACCTTGGCTTCTTCCACTTAAGAGTATAATCCGCCGTCACCGGAGGGTCCAGGAAGAAATCCCGTATCTCCTCAACCGAGGCGCATGTCCGTATATCCTTATCCTCCGCTCTGATCAGCGTATCTATGTCCTTATGTTTAAGGATAAGTTTTAGCGCGGTCTTTGCTCCGACACGATGGATGCCTTCATTGAAATCCGTGCCAATGCAGATAGCAACATCGATCAGTTGTTCACGGGTGATCTTAAGCTGCTCCAGGGAGCCTGTCAGGGAAATATGCTCAGGTGTCTTTGCAATGTAGGCATTCTTGCCGGGAATCTTTCTCTTTCCGGTGCTTCCCAGATTGCGGACGACACTTTCTGCTCCGAAAAGAAAGGCATCGTAGTCCTGTGAACCCACGAGGTCGGCATCTCCGCGGGAGGTCATGAACGCAGCCTGAGCCTCAGCTTCGGATGCTGCCTGCACGCAGGGGATACCCATGAGCTCCATGAGCTTTTTTGATTCTTCAAGTACCTGCGGGGTTATCCTGGAAGTTCCCTGTGCGAACTTCTTCATATCTTCAAGATTGCCTTCCTCCCTTGCAATATCATAATTGAGGGCTGCGGCCTCCTTGGATTCCCTGCGTTTTTCCAGTGTATCTCTCTTCATCTCCGGCGGCTTGCCATCAAAAATGAAGACCGGTCTGATATTTGCGTCCCTCAGTTTGCTGGTCCTTGAGAACAGGCCTGTAAGATGGGAAGTTGGATTGCCGGAAGAATCCGTAAGCAAGGAGCCGTCCTTCTGTCGGATGGCACTCAGGAACTGGTATATGGTATTGTATGCGTCAATGGCAATGACCTTACCATGAAGCTCTTCATAAGTGATCGGGTTTTTTGTGAGTAAGGTGCCTATCTGCGTACCCATGCAGTTAAGATGCATCCGGCATAGATAGTATTTTTGGCTCAGGGATCTGCAACGCAGGCCCCTGTCCTGAGATCAGGGCTCTATCCAGACCTCAAGCACCCTGTCCACGATCCTATAATCCCTGACTGTGGTAAGCTTCATGTCCCTGGGTTTCTCTACCCATCCCAGGTCATAGTCCTTCTTGTCCCGTCCTCCGCAGCAGATCTTTCTTGTGATGGTCAGGTTGAGCTTTACCAGATCGATGTCCTCTTCCTTAATCTCGTCAGCAGTATCCTGATATCTTTTTTGTATAAGTATCATAAAACTCCCCAGATTGATTAGGATATAGTCTCGGGAATTGAAATAATCATTCATGCCCGTCTGAATAACAGATTTGAAATACATCAAATCCTCTCACATCAGCAATCTGGCCAGTACCGGAGCCAGGAACACCGTAACCAGCCCTGCGATACCTATGGCAAGTCCGCTCATTGCCCCCTCTGTCTCTCCCAGCTCAACAGCCTTGGTAGTCCCCAGAGCATGGGATGAGGTTCCGATGGCAACTCCGACTGCCACTTTATTATCTATCCTGAACATCCTGCAGACCATAGGTCCCAGCAGGACTCCGGTCACGCCGGTGAAGACTATGGCTGCAACGGTTATTGACGGGACGCCCCCAAGCTGGCCGGATATTTCTATCCCGATAGGGGTTGTGACAGATTTCGGGATCATGGAAGTGCTGATGATCTCATCAAGCCCGAACATCTTGCACATCCCGATAATACTCACAATACCTGCTGCAGAGCCTACGGTGATACCTGTAATTATCGGCAGGGCATTCTCTTT
>Ga0209347_1001552_pt1 | contig 35939 bp, 37 predicted proteins | sample AutmiccommuBRH23_FD_187382 | JGI IMG/M metagenome (GOLD analysis project Ga0209347, IMG submission 187382) | Deep subsurface microbial communities from Mt. Terri, Switzerland - Autotrophic microbial communities BRH/23 (SPAdes) (version 2) | ecosystem: Environmental > Aquatic > Deep subsurface >...
CGAGGCGGCGAAGCAAAACATCAGCCAGAGCAGGTAAAACTGGGGTGTGCGCAGCATTTCTCCGGGGGCAAAGTCGAGCCTGGAAGCCGTGGCCGCGCCTGACCGGGTGTCCGGCGCCGGGCCGCCGTGCGGGACGTAGCCCCGGGGCGGGAAGGACAGCGCCTGAGACAGGATGATGATTGCGCCAAAGAAGAAAATTCCTTCAAAAATAAACGATTTGGAAATGCCGAAATTTTTTATCAGGTAGTCGGTCAGGGGAGCGATATACACCGACGCCAGGCCGAATCCGGCCACCACCAGGCCGGCTATTTGCCCTTTTTTGTGTGGCTGGAACCATTTGACGGCTGCCGGGGTGGGGGCCGAATAGCCGAAGCCCATGGCCGCGCCCACTACCAGGCCGAACCCGATGGTAATGCCCAAGACTGATTGAGTCAGACCGGCGATGATCATTCCGGCGCCGGCCAGGATGCCTCCGATGGAGGCAATCAGCCGCGGGCCCGCTCGATCCAGCCAGAGGCCGGCCACGATCATAAACACGGCGAATGCCACGCAGGCCAGGGTATAGGGAAACTGTGACTGAGTTTTGGTCCAGTGCAGGTTATCCACCAGGGCTTTGGCGAAGACGCTCCAACTGTAGAGAACGCCCAGCGCCAGGTTGATTCCGGTTCCCGCAAATACCACCGACCAGGCCCTGCCTGTGCCGGGTTGTGACGGAGAATTCATCGAAAGCACCTCCCGGTTAAATTTCCGCAGGCCTGATTTTACAGGCCTGCGATTACTAAAGTCACCAACTGCCGGATGGCGGTCCTCTGGGTAATTACTATGAACCTTATCTGTTTTTTTTATGCGGATCAGCTTACTGTTTTCCAGCCACCAGGCTGCTCACGACTGTAGAGTCGGCCAGGGTGGAGGTGTCACCGAGCTGGTCAAAATCACCTGCGGCGATTTTCCTCAATATCCTCCGCATGATTTTACCGCTTCTGGTTTTGGGCAGGGCGCCGGAAAAATGGATTTTATCCGGCGAGGCTATCGGACCGATTTCTTTGCGGACGTGGGTGACGAGCTCTTTCATCAACTCGTTGGTCGGCTCATTTCCTTCTTTTAACGTTACATAAGCGTAAATCCCTTCTCCTTTGATATCATGCGGATAACCCACCACGGCCGCCTCCGCTACTTTATGGTGCGCCACCAGCGCGCTTTCCACTTCCGCCGTGCCCAAACGGTGTCCGGAGACGTTGATCACATCGTCCACCCGGCCCATCAGCCAGAAGTAGCCGTCCTCGTCCTTGCGGGCGCCGTCGCCGGTAAAGTAACAGCCGGGGTACTGAACGAAGTAGGTGCTTTTGAACCTGTCCGGGTCGCCGAAGACGCCGCGCATGATGCCGGGCCAGGGCTTTGTTATAACCAGGTACCCGCCCTCGTTCACACCGGCCTCACTGCCGTCCTGGCGGATCACCTTTGGCTGCAAGCCGAAGAAGGGCACTGTGGCTGAACCGGGCTTTGTGGGGATGCATCCGGGCAGCGCGGTGATCAATATGCCGCCTGTTTCAGTCTGCCACCAGGTGTCCACAATGGGGATCTTTTCTTTGCCGATCACTTTATGGTACCAGATCCAGGCTTCGGGGTTTATGGGCTCGCCCACCGTACCCAGCAGGCGCAGGCTGCCGAGGTCTCTGCCCAGCGGCCACTGGTCGCCGTCTTTCATCATGGCCCGCAGGGCGGTGGGGGCGGTATAGAAGATATTGACCTGGTATTTTTCCACGACTTCCCAGAACCTGTCCGGCTGCGGGTAGTTCGGTACCCCTTCGAACATCAGGGATGTCGCCCCTGCCGACAGGGGACCGTAGACGATATAGCTGTGTCCGGTCACCCAGCCGATGTCGGCGGTGCACCAGAAGACATCTTCGTCCCGGTAATCAAAAACGTATTTAAAGGACATCGTCGTATAGAGCATGTACCCGCCGGTGGTGTGCAGCACGCCCTTTGGCTTGCCGGTGCTGCCGCTGGTGTAAAGGATAAAGAGAGGGTCTTCCGCGTCCATGCGCTCCGGTTCACAGTCGGGCGGGGCCTGAGCCATCACCTCGTGCCACCAGTGGTCGCGCCCTTCCGCCATGGCGCAGTCCTGGTCAACCCTTCTGACCACAACGCAGTTTTTTACACCGGGGCAGGCAGCCAGCGCGTTATCGCTGTTCTCCTTGCTGTTGATCAGCTTGCCGGCCCGCAATCCATAGTTGCAGGTGATTAATGTTTCCGCCCCGGCGTCCAGGATCCTGTCCCGCAGGGCTTCGGCGCTGAATCCGCCGAAAACGACACTGTGGATTGCCCCGATCCTGGCGCAGGCCAGCATGGCCATGGGCAGCTCGGGGATCATCGGCAGGTATATGGTTACCCGGTCTCCCTTCTTTACACCCATGCCCTTCAGCACATTGGCGAATTTGCACACCTCACGGTGCAGCTGAAGGTAGGTGTAAGTCCTGGTTTCTTCCAGCGGTTCGCCCTGCCAGATGAGGGCCGCTTTATTTCTGCGCCAGGTGTTTAAATGACGGTCCAGGCAGTTGTAGGACGCGTTGAGCTCGGCGCCCCGGAAGTACCGGACAAAAATGTCGCCGCTAAAGTCGTATTCCTCCACGGCTTCCCATTTCTTAAACCATTCGATGTGTTCCGCCGCCATTTCCGCCCAGAATTCATCCGGTTGCTCCACTGATTTGCGGTACATTTCATCACGCTGCCGGCGGCTGTTGATTCGCGCCTTCTCCACGAACTCATGCGCAGGGTAAAAAACTCTGTTTTCAACCATTAAACTTTGTACGCTGCCGCTTTTTTCATCAGCCATTTTTCCCACTCCTTTGTTTGGCTAACAGTGTCAATTGGAAAAAGTTAGGCCATCCTGTAATCAGCCCCGCCGCCTCGTTTCGCACCAGTAAACACCGTTTCATTTTCTATTACATTTATAATATTTTTCAGCTTAAATGTTAAGAAGATTCAGTCTAATGGTTGTATTTTGAGGTTTTTCGGTCTAATATCGATTTCAACAGTTATTCAAAAAAAATGGGGGTATTCCCCCCATCCAGGTAACAGCATGGCCATTTAACTCTATAAACGCTTATTCGGTAGTGACAGAGCTGTCTGGCGGGAGACCCATCTCCCGTGATTTCAAAACCTTCCGCATCAGTTTGCCGCTTCTGGTCCGGGGCAGGCTGTCACATACCTCGATCTCATCCGGGACGAGATGAGGGGCCAGCCTGGTTTTAATGAAGTTGCAGATGTCCCGGCTCAGTTCGTCAGACCAGGTATGGTGGGAATCCAAGACAATGAAAGCCTTTATTATCTCACCCCGCAGCAGGTCTGGTTTGCCGATAACACCGGCTTCCGCGACGGCCCGGTGTTCCGCCAGCTTGCTTTCGATCTCAAAAGGGCCCACCCTTTCACTGTTGATCTTAATGACATCATCAATCCGGCCCTGAAACCAGAAATAACCTTCTCTGTCCCTGTAGGCCAGGTCTCCGGTAAGGTACCAGGGAGGGATGCGAAAATACTCTCTGTACCGCTCCTCATCTTTCCAGATGCCCCTCATCATGGCGGGCCATCCGGTCTTGACGGCAAGCTGGCCCATTTCCAGCGGAGGCAGCTCTTTTCCCTGCTCGTCGACTACCGCCGCGTATACACCAGGCACCGGCTTTCCCATCGAGCCCGGTTTTACCGGCAGGCACGAAAAGTTGGCAATCATCTGGGCGCCGGTTTCGGTCATCCACCAACTGTCGTACACTTTGAGGTTAAAGGTTTTCAAGCTCCAGCGGCTGATAATCGGGTTCAAGGGTTCCCCCACGCTTAAAATCTTCCTTAAACTCCCGAATTTATATTTTCCGGGAATACTGTTGTCCGCCGCCATCAGGCTCCTGAGAAAGCTGGGCGTGGTTTGCCATACGCTAACCCGGTTTTTTTCCAGCAAACGGTAACAGCGTCCGGCGTCGACCGTCTCCCCGCAAACCAGGGAGGTGACCCCGTTTAAGAAAGGCGCCCAGATACCGTACGATATCCCCGTTATCCAGCCGGGATCGGCCGTGCACCAGTAGACGTCTCCGTCCTTGAGGTCCAGGACCCAGCGGCCTGTCTGGTAATATTGGAGCGCCCCTTCATGGACATGAATAACTCCCTTGGGATTTCCTGTTGAGCCGGAGGTGTAGATAAGCAGCATGGGGTCTTTGCGATCCATCCATTCTGTAGCCGGGGCGTCACCGGCTGTGGTCATCAAGGAATGCCAGCCGTTTTCACTGCCATTTTCGCCCGCTGCGATTACCTTGCGGATAGAAGGTACATCTGCGTCGGAAATCCGGTGGCGCAAAAGGGTGGTGGTGATCACCAGTGACGGCTCGCTGTCCCTGAGTAAGCCCGTTACCGCGTCTCCCATGTATTTGCTGTGCAGCGGCACGGCAACGGCCCCCATTTTTACCGCGCCCAGCAGACTGATGTAAAGCTCCGGTCCGGCCGGCATGAAAAAAGCCACCCGCTCTCCCTTCCGGATGCCCATATCTTTAAGCATGTTGGCAAATCTATTGGTCAGGCGTTCCAGATCCCGATAAGTATATATTTCCCTGCCGGCGCCGTTGTCAAAGACAAGGGCCGCCCGGTCCCCTTTTTTTCCCCGGACGTGGCGGTCAATACAGGAATAAGCGATATTGACCTTGTCGTCATGTCTCCAGCCGAGTTCTTTTTCTGTGTCATCCCAGTGGAAAGTAGTGTAAGACAGGGCATAATCGGTGAGGTTGTGTCCATCACAAGGGTGTGCGCCCTGTGGAAATTCTTTTTTCACCCGGTTTTCCTCCTAAGAAGGGATTTTAAAGGGATTTTAATCGGTTTTGCTTTTAACGGTCCGGCTTCTTTCACCTTCATCCAGGAACGTGCTATTTCCCCGGTGTATCACCGGGCGGTTCCCTGCGGTATCCCAATTGCATAGAAAGAGACTCGCACGTCTCCTTCAGCACGGCGACAAGCCTGTACACCCTTTCCAGAGTGAGTCTGGAACTGGGGCCTGTAATATTCAAAGCCGCGATGATATTGCCGGTGTGGTCGTATACCGGGGCGGCAATGGCCCGGACTCCTTCCACCGTTTCTTCGGCGTTAACGGCAAATCCCTGGGCGCGGACCTTTTCCAGGTGCGAAATCATCCGGCCGGTTTCTGTTATTGTATTCACAGTATGCCTTTGCATACCCTGGCTATTAAGGATTTCGACAACTTTTTCATTGGGCAGGCCGGCCAGCAGAGCCTTTCCCTCAGCCGTGCAGTGGACCTGTCCCCTTAAGCCCAGGTTTACCGTCACTGCTTCAGGGGATTGGTCCTGTTCCACAATGAGGATCTCGCCCCGGTCCAGAACAGCCAGCTGGACCGTTTCTCTGGATATTTCAACCAGTTCCTGCATGTACGGGATGGCCGTTTTACGAAAATCAAGGTTCTTTAATGCCTTCAATCCCAGGTATATTATTTTCGAGCCAAGTTTATAACAATCGGTGTGCGGGTCTTTTTCCGCAAATCCACAGGCCCGGAGAGTTGAAACAATTCTGTAGACCGTACTTTTATGCATTTGCAGCAACTGCCCCAGTTCCGTACAGCCATAGCCCTGTGGTTTCCGGCCCAGGGCCTCCAATACCGTCAGTGCTCGCTCCACCGAATGGACCGGGTTCTCCGGAGCATGTTCAGCCATTTGCGAGCCTCCTTTGTGTTTTCATTAAGAAAAAACAAGTTAATGTTGTAAAATAGATGTACAATAATTATATTAGGTAAAGATAGGTTAAGCAAGACGGTGCGGACCAAAAGCGGTTCAAACCCCAGTTTTAGAGTTTACTCCCTTATTCTCCGGTTTCACAGAATGGATGGCGGTATGCACGATAGCATCATAAATAAACTTCAAGTGGTAGGCATAAGAAGTCTTTGCTGTCCAAAAAATCCTGCTAAAAGCAAAATCCCGGCTTCTGGCCGGGTGCTTATCTGATAGCCTTTTCCTTTTGAGAAGAAAGGAGCTTAATGTCATCCCAAATGGCATTGAGCTGACTAAACACTTCCTTGTGTGTCCGGCGGTTGATGGCTCTTAAATCATTGAGCGAGGTTTCAATGGCAGCCTGACCTTCCTTTAATACCTGCTGGCCCGCTTCAAGAGTGGCAAAGCGGGTATTTACTTCCTTACTGAATACCTGCTGGCCTTGTTCAAGAGTGGCAAGGCGGGTATTTACTTCCTTACTGAATACCTGCTGGCCTTGTTCAAGAGTGGCAAAGCGGGCATTTACTTCCTTACTGAATACCTGCTGGCCTTGTTCAAGAGTGGCAAAGCGGGCATTTACTTCCTTTCTAAATTCCTGCTGGCCCTGTTCTGCACGGTCAAGCCGTTCATTTATTGGTTTTAACTCTTCCTGAATGACGACACGGAGCATGTTTACCAATTCATTATTGTCTGGCATAAATCTCCCTCCTCCAGCTCAATAATAATTCGACTTTAAGGGTCTGCTTTCCTGCCGGTGGAGATGTCGGGGGAAGTAAAATTATTTATCAAAATTCCCGCCAAATATCTTCGGTGTTCACCACCCGCCCAGCTTTTATGTCTCCCGGCTTTTGTTTATCATTTCAATTTCTTCCGGGGTGGCTTTCACTGTTTCCTATGCCATTGTATCAACAATGGTAAGGACTGGGACAGTTTTGTGCCCAGTCCTACCCTCTGGCGGGAAGTTTAGCGGGTGTTAAAGCCCGGCTACGGGCCTTCGCGCGACGTCGATTCGGCTGTAGTGGGATACGCTCAGGGACGGTGAAATGATGTTTATAAGATTAAAATATGGAGGTCTAATCCAGAGAGGTAAAATACTGCCATACCAGGGATTCCAGGTCGGGCGGCAGAGGAGCGGCAGAAAGAGAATTGATTGCTTCTTCCTTGTAAAGAGGCAAAACCTCCCGGTAAGGGCGAACCGCGCCCAGTTCGGTCGGCGATTCCGGCAGGCTCGTTTCAGTTCCGCCCTGTCCCGGCCCGATCCGGCCGCTTACATGCGTTTCCTGCCCGGAGCCGCCCAGCAGATGCGGGGCGTAGATTCTATCCGGGCCGCCGCCACTCATTCCCGCTCCCCGTCCGCCGGCGCCCAAACCGGAAGGCGAGCCGGAGGCACTGCCTGTGCCGCCGGCCCCATTGCTGCCGGCAGCGCCGGGATAAGCGCCCGGGTTGGAGCCCGTGGCTCCCGCACCTGGAGAGCTGCCCGCAGCCTCACCATACATTAATTATTTATGGCTGAAGGGAGGGATTACGGATGATCTGCACGTTAATGAATAAGCATACCCCTGTGGTGGAACTGAATATTGACGAAGATACAGGCGCGATTTTAAAGGTCGCCCAAGTGATTCATCCGGAGTACCTTTCCATTGGCATTGCGATTATCAAAGGGCTTCCCGACAGGAAAAGCCTAAACGATTGGTGGCGGGGGCGTTCCATTCCGGCCAGCCGTTCCGGTATCCGGGAGGCGCTTGAGATCCTGAACGTATCTGTACGGAGCAGCTTCTCACCAAATGTTACGGGCTGAGTCTGTCCGACCAGTATTGGATTAACCCCAAAGAACATCCCTTTAAGTGGGAGGATATTAATTTTTTCCACAACCCTTTTTCCGATGATGTGGGGAATGCGCTCTTTGGCCAGGCTGCCCCCGGCAGCGAGCTGGACCTGCTCCCTTCCTGCAACACATCCGATGGATGGCTGCGAAAGAAATGGGTGAACGCTGTCTGATCAAATCCGGAAGCAATCCGTTTCAGCAGGAGCCTCTCAATGAAGTGCTGGCCACTTCTCTGCACCGCCGTTTAAACCGAGGGGCCTATGTGCCGTACCGCCTCATTTGGGAGGATAATATTCCTTGCAGCATATGCGGGAATATCATTACGCCTGAGACGGAACTGGTCAGCAACTACAACAATATACCGGAGCGAAAAGAAGCGCCGTCCTTTACCATATGCGCTGTTTAATTATGTCTTAGAATCCACTCCAGAAGCTCTTTGTCATCCATCTCACCGGCGGCAATCATTAAGCCTGTTTCAACGATGTCTTGATCCGTACATGTAAGGCCGGCGCCGTTCAGTTCAAGAAAAACCATCATGGCCAGCATCCCGATCCTTTTATTACCGTCTGCAAAGGGATGGTTTTTGATGATGGAACAACCCAACCGCGCCGCTTTCGCCTCCAGTGATTTATACAGATATTCTCCGCTCGCCCAAGGATTTCACAATTTCCAATTCAAGCAGCTTAACATCATAGCCACGCTTGACAATAGCTTTAAAGTCCTTTTTAAACCAGCTGGAGTACCTGATTCTAAGCATTCAGATCCTCCATCAAAGCACTGACGCTGTCAACTCAGTAATGGCCTTTACAACTTGCTATATAAATATTTTCATCATCAATACTATAAATCAATCGGTGAACCTCTGTAATTCTACGACTCCAATATCCTGATAATTCATGTTTTAGTGGCTCCGGCTTCCCCAATCCTTCATTTCCGTTTCTTTCAATATCCCTTATAAGCTCATTGACCTTCCTTAAAATCTTTTTATCCTCTGACTGCCAATATAAATAGTGCTTCCATGCTATATCTGAAAAAATCTTATTCATTGAGCAATTCCTTTTTCTGTCCTCTTCCGTTTTTTAGCTGGTCAATGGACTTTAAGAGTTCGTTGTAGTATTTGGGATTGCTTCTTACATAAAGATTTTCCAAAAGGTTATTATATTCGGCTTCAGATAGCATAACTACGTTATCGCCACGTTCACGAGTAATAATAATGGTTTCAAAGTCATTTGCAGCTTTGTCGCAGTAATCTTTAAATTTCCGCCTTATAGCCGAATAACTTACCGCTATCATAAAATCACCTCCATGCTCATATTGTACAGCACATTGTACAATTATGCAAGGAAAATAAAATCCGCGCTCACGGCGATGTCGCGCTCGCCCCGGCGGTACAGATGGTGTCAGCAGTCACTCTACCGACAGGTAAAGTGACTGCTGACAAAAACCCTGACTTATTTGCGGGAGCATAAAGCTCCCCTGGGGAATTCCCCGGGGTTCATGAAGGCCATTGCCCTGAATGTGCTGCGCGATCGCTGGCGTCAAAAGAAATGACGGGGGGTACCGGACCGGGCTTTGCAGGCTTTGGCCCGAATCCTGGATGACAGTGATTAGAAAAGGAGGGACGCCGCTGCTCCCGAAGGAAGCGCCGGTCCGCATCTTCGCCTTTAAAGACCGGGTCGTCCTGGATTATGGTGATACTACAATTGTTGAAACTGCCGCCAAGGGGTCTTTCGAACCGGTCGCTAATGCCGCGCTTGGGACAGCTGCCGGTGGCCCGCTGGAAGTATGGTCGGAACGGTTGCGGTGGCGGCAGGATGGGATCGAAATTCAGGCTGCTGGAACATTTCAGTCTTCAGGATCGTCTGTTAAAGAAAGGGGACAAACCGTATAAGGAATGGGGACACAAGGAATGGGGACACACCTCTTCGAGGAATGTCCCCAATCTATACAATCTATGAAAAAAGGGGAGGTAATAATATTGTTAAAAAAACTTGCTACCATAATCCTTTGCTTATGCCTGATTGTTGTTGCCGCCGGGTGTGCCACGGAAAGGCGGACTGAACCCGGCCCGCCAAAAGAGCCGCCGGCCGACACGGTGATGAATAATTTCCATGCCCTCACCCAAAAGGATTCCGGCGTGGAAGAAGTAGCCAACTTCATAAAGAACAATATTTCTAACGTCTCAAAAGAAGATGCTTCAAAAATGGTGGACGAGTTTGAAAAAATACAGAAAAAGAATCTCCCGCGGTTTGAAGATATGTTTGCCAATGATGACGTGCAAAGGAAAATAAACAACGAATATAAAGCTATCATTGCTCAATCGGAAATTAAGGATGCCGGGCTCAAGGAATTATTGGACAAAACAAAAAACAGCGGCTACAAGGTGGAAACTGCCGAAGGGTCCTACTTTCCCATTATTGATTATGAATTTTATAAGAATTTCAGTTCCCATGTGACTTCCGATATGAAGGACTATATTGACATAATGGCGGAGGAATCCAACAAGGTGCCGGCGAAGGACGCGGCGCTTGTTATCGGCTGGGATGATGTCATAAAGAGAGCATTGAACCAGGAGAAGTTTATCAACACCTACAAGGACTCCATGAAAATGAATGAGGTAAAGCAACTGTATAAAAAATATGTTACTTTTACCCTGTATGGTCTAAACAACACGCCGCTTTTCAGCTATGATTCCAAAACCATGGTTCCCAAAGCCAAGGAGGTTTATGTAGCCGCGGTCGCGGATGCCGGAAACAGCGAGTTTCTAAAAACATTGGGTGGATTCCTGGATTTGATCAAGAATAGCAACTATAAGCTTACGAGTGAAGCGGAGAAATACAGGGAGGACGTTATTAAGAAGCTAGGTTAACATACGATCCTTATAAGTAAAAACACCATCCTTATGCGCGGGTGATATTGTGGGAAAAGGACGGCCAAAGGCCTGCAGGCGGTCGATTGGGCCGAATATATGGCGCAGGCCGGCCAGGTCGTGCACCCCGGTATCCGCAATCGCGCCGCCCGGGAACTCCGGGTGCTGGCGCCATTCTTTAGCCAGAAACTTGTCTTGCAGCATGGCGCCGGGGAAATCGACGACGCGGTTTTGGATGAAGTAATAAACTTCACCAATGCGCCCGGTCCGGACCAGGTCCCTGGCCGGCAGGGCCTGCGCCAGGGTGGGCGCCAGCGGCTTTTCGCAGATAATCCCTTTACGCCGGCCAGCAAGGCTTTTCGCCACAGACTCGGTAATTTTAAAATTAAGCTCAATGGGCACCATGATATCTACTACATCTAAATCCACTCCGGCCAGCATCTCTTGAAAATCCGTATACACATCGCCCTGGCTTAAATGCAGGCGGCCCGCCCAGTCGCGGGCTTTTTTTCCCGGTCCAGATCACAGACCGCGACAATTTCATAACGGCCGGCCAGCTGCTGGTAAGCCGGATAGTGCAGGCGTTCAAAAGCCATGCCCGCTCCAATGATACCCACCTTTAGTTTTTGCATTGAATATCACCTGCGGCTTTAGTGTTTCACTGATATTTCTGAAACTCGGGTTTAATCACAGCGATGCGATAGGTTCTGAACATGAGAACCTATCACCATATGGGTGCATTCTTTCTTGCATAGCTGCCTGAGTTTAATGCTAAATTGGGCAGTCTGATTTTGTGTTCTCAAAAACGATTTTCTTTCAGCGGCAATCTTAATATTATCTTGGTATTGTCTTGATGTTTTATTGATATTTTTTATTGTCAAGTATGGTAAGATACTTAAAAATATGGCTTATATCTATCGAACGAATGATTCTTTATCGGAGGGGACAGTTATGACCGTAACAAAGCAGGAGTATGGTAAAAAGAAAGCAAATCGACGTCTCAGATGGACAGTTTTGGTTTTTGTACTGCTGTTGGCCACCGCCATCGGCCTAGCCCACCTGCACCTGGGGCAAAAAGCTCCGGTGGGCGTTGATGCCCTCTGTCCCTTTGGGGCCATTGAATCGGCTTACACCCTGATATTTACCGGCGTCATGCTGAAGCGCATTGCCACCAGCAGCTTTATCTTATTCTTTGCAGTTTTGCTCACAGCCTTTCTTTTTCGTCGCTCCTTCTGCGGGTTCATCTGCCCACTGGGCGCTCTTCAGGAAATTTCGGCCATCCTGGGCAAGAAAATTCTGGGCGGGCATTTAACCGTCCCGGCAGTAGTAGACCGGCCTGCGAGGCTTTTGAAATACCTTGTACTTCTACTGGTCGTGGTCTTTTCCGCCATCACCGGCGAACTGGTGCTAAGGCCCTACGACCCCTGGGTGGCTTACCAACACCTGACCGGGGCGGACCTGTTCACAAATTTTCAAATCGGTTTTGCCGTGCTGGTGTTGACACTGCTGGGTTCCTTCTTTTTTGACCGGGTATTTTGTAAATATCTCTGCCCGATGGGCGCCTTTCTGGCCCCCTTTGGCAGGTTCGGGTGGTTCGGCATCCACCGGAAGGAAGAAACCTGCCTTCACTGCAAGGCCTGTAACAACGTATGCCCCGTGCAGATTGATGTGGCAGGAAGCGCACGCGTGGACAACATGGAGTGTATCAGCTGCAACGAATGCGTAAACGTATGCCCGGCCGGGGACACCCTTTACATCACAGGCCCGAAAAACGCCCCCGGGCTGCCGGGCCGGGTGGTCCAGGAAATGGTGGTAGCTATTTTTATCCTCATCATCGGGGTGACGACGCTGACCGGCAATTTCCAGTGGAAGAATCCCACTTTGGAAGAACAGGTCACGGCCGTGGGCAGTTTTGACCCTGCACTGATTAAGGGCCGCATGACCCTGCAGGAAGTCGTTGATTCCTCCGGCATACCGGCCCAGGCCTTTATAGAACGGTTTAAGGTTGAGCAGGCCGACTTCCAGGTACCCATCAAAGACATTACTCAAAAGTACGGGTTTGAAACAGAGGATGTGCGGTTATTTGCCCAAGATGCCCTTGCCCGATAATACTTGTTCTGTTGAGTATGATTATTATTCCAAAATAAGGATATAAAAAGACCATGTGGCAGTTCGCAGCTGCCACATGGTCTTAAAACTATACACTCAAAAACAATATAAATAGAAAGGACCCCGGCGGAAAGAGCCGAACAAATAATTGAGTATGGTCTCCCCCGATTTCACCCGATTTCAAAAAAATACCGCCCAATTTTCATGGGTGGTTAATAAGTAAAGCGCCCGGCGCCGTTTCCCGTTTCAGCCCCTGTTTTTTTACCAGCCCGGTTCAATTGCCGGCGATTAGCCTTCTTTGTTTTCTTCTCCCTTTTCCTTGCCTTGTTTAAACTTATCCGCTATCTCCGGGATCATGTCCACCAGCTTGCTCAGGCTGGTGGATTTCTTTATCTGGATCACCTGGATATGTTCACCCTTGATTACGATTACCGCCGAGGCTGACACTCGGCCGCCCGCGCCGCCACAGCCACCGCCGCCGCCTGCTAATTCGGGGGACACCATACTAGATTATTATCCTTTGTATACCGCGGCACGCTACATAGAGCTTAATCCCGTGCGTGCCGGGCTGGTAGAAGAGCCCTGGCAGTATCCCTGGAGCAGCGCCGCAGCGCACCTTACGGGGTGTGACGACCGGTTGGTTCGGGTCAGGCCGTTATTGGAGATGTTCGGAGACTGGCGGGAATACCTTACCCGGGACATCCCGGAAGAGGAAGTTCAAGCATTGCGACGTCACGAGAGGACGGGGCGGCCACTTGGCGACGAAGCTTTTCTTGCCGGTCTCGAAGAAACACTGGGACGGACTTTGCGGCCGCGCAAGATCGGACCAAAAGGACCCCGGTGGAAAGAGCTGAACAGATAATTGAGTATGGTGTCCCCCGATTCCCTGCAAGGCCTGAATGGCAGAAGCAAAAAGAACGTCCCCTTGCTTCCCTTGCTTCCCCCTTGCTTCTTGGAAGAATTGAAACCACATAGCGCTGAGGAGGTTCTGAGGGACAAAATACTGCTTTAGCTTATTGTTTTTATCAATAATGGCTATAATCCAAAAGTTATCGTACCTCTTCGACCGAAAATTAATTTAAACCTAACCAATTTTTAAAATATTTGTTGTATACTGTACCTGGGTTTATATACCATCAGAGTTTTAATGGCCTTCAGCAATTATTCAAGATCCTGCCGGTTGCTAGTTTTTCAGTAATTCAGGCTGCGCTGTCACAAAAAACTTCAAAGGTTTCTTAAACCTCTGGTGTAATTAAAAGAACAGGGGGAGTTTAAAATGTTCTTTCGTAAATTCTCTTTTGGTGCGGCAGCAGCTTTCTTGTTTGTGATTTCGCTGGTTGTTTCCGGATGCGGCGGGCCAAAATCAGGCGCCGGGGCTGATGGACAGGCGCCGCCCGGCGGCAGGGCCATACTGCTCAACGGAGCCGGGGCGTCCTTCCCCTACCCGCTGTATTCGCGCTGGATTGATGAATACGGCAAAACTGAAAAGAACGTGAAAATCAACTATCAGTCCATCGGCAGCGGGGCAGGGATCGAGCAAATCAGTAAGAAGATCGTCGATTTCGGCGGCAGCGACGCGCCGATCAAGGACGAGAAGCTAAAGGAATTGCCTGGCGAAATCCTGCATATTCCCACGGTTTTAGGCGCTGTGGCCGTTACTTACAACCTGCCCGGATTAAAACAAAAGATAAACTTCAGCCCCGCGGTGCTGGCGGATATTTACCTGGGCAAGATCAGGAAATGGAGTGACCAGCGGCTGGTTGCCATCAACCCCGGCGCCGGTTTGCCCGATCAGGACATCGTGGTGGTCCGCCGCAGTGACGGCAGCGGTACAACAAATATCTTCACTGATTATCTTTGCAGCGTTAGCGCTGAATGGAAACAGCAGGTAGGTAAAGGCACTTCGGTTCAATGGCCCGCCGGTTTGGGGGCAAAGGGCAGCGAGGGACTGTCACGCCAGGTTCAGGCCACGGCCGGCAGCATCGGATATGTCGAACTGTCTTACGCTCTGCTGAACAAACTGCCTTACGGGCTGGTTCAGAATAAAGCCGGCCAGTTTGTCGAGCCCGCCTTGGAGAGCACCACCGCGGCGGCCGCCGGATTCGCATCCAGCATGCCGGACGACCTGCGGGTCAGCATCGTCAACGCCCCTGGCGAAAACGCCTATCCCATCGCCGGTTACACCTATATCCTCGTTTACCGGGAACAGGACGACCCCGGGAAAGGACGGGCCATGGCCAGGTTTCTCTGGTGGGCGGTGCACGAAGGGGAAAAGATGGCCGCCGAACTGGCTTACGCCCCGCTGCCGGCCGAAGTGGTAAAAAAGGTGGAGGAAAAGCTGAAAAGCATGACCAGCCAGGGGGAACAGCTGCTTTAAAAAGGGTCCTTCCGGCGGGGCTATCCTCATATGCGTTGAACAAAATCATGACTGGCGGGAAGGGATTTATCATCGGCAATATCAGTGACAAAATATTTGAGTTGATTACACGGGGTCTGGCCCTGGCCCTGCTCTTGCTTGTCGTTTTCATGGCCGCCGGAATATGGTGGGAGGCCGCTCCTTCAATACACCGGTTTGGGCTGTCCTTCCTGGTTTCCCGGGAATGGAACCCGGTGGTGGGATTGTTCGGAGCACTGCCTTACATTTTCGGCACCCTGGTGTCCACGGTCCTGGCTATCCTTTTGGCGGGGCCCCTGAGCCTGGGCGCGGCTATTTTCCTGGCGGAGTTTGCGCCGCTGCGGCTCCGGAACACCATAAGTTTTCTCGTTGATATCCTGGCTGCTGTACCCAGCATAATTTACGGGCTGTGGGGCAATTTTGTCCTGGCCCCCTTTCTCCTGCAAAATGCGGAACCATGGCTGGGAAGGAACTTCGGTTTTCTGCCATTTTTCCAGGGTCCTTCCTACGGCATCGGCATGCTGGCGGCGGGCGTTGTCCTGGCCATCATGATCTCTCCGGTCATAACGGCCGTAAGCCGGGAAGTGCTGGAAATTGTCCCGGCCAGCCAGCGGGAGGCGATGCTGGCAATGGGCGCCACCCCATGGGAGGTGGTGCGGGTGGCTGTGCTGCCCTACGCCAGGAAGGGTATCATCGGCGCCTTCAGCCTCGGTCTGGGTAAGGCCATCGGGGAAACCATGGCTGTAACCATGGTCATCGGGAACCGGCCGGACATTTCCTGGTCGCTTTTTGCGCCTGCCCACACCATGACCAGTGTGATCATAAACGAGTTCACTGAAGCGGTGGAACCTCTTCACATCGCGGCGTTAATCCACATCGCCCTGCTGCTTTTTCTGGTCTCCCTGCTGGTGAACATCCTGGCCCGCCTGATGATTTATCAGTTGGGATGGAGGAAAGACAATGGGACTTTTAAGCTATGACAAACGGCGCGAAATCCGGGGACGTTTCATGGTGGGGTTGTGCGCCCTGGCCACCGGGTTCCTCCTCGCCATCCTTTTTGTGGTTTTAGGGTATATCGTGCTCCAGGGCATCTCCGGCCTGAGCGTGGAATTTTTCACCGGAATGCCGGTCCCCGTGGGTCTTTCCGGCGGCGGCGTGGCGCATGCCATTGCCGGCAGTTTTCTTCTGGTGGGCTTGGCCTGCCTGCTGGGCGTGCCGTGGGGGGTGGCTGTCGGCATATTTTTGGCGGAATTCGGCTCGCGCTGCCGCTTTGGTGAAGCCGTAAGGTTTACCGCAGACGTATTTAGTGGAATGCCCTCAATAACGGCAGGCATTTTTATTTACACCCTGTTGGTGGTCAAGATGCATACCTTTTCGGCCCTGGCCGGAGGTATGGCCATGGGTATCATCATGATCCCCTTGGTGGCCCGCAATACGGAAGAGATCCTGCGGCTGATTCCGCAGAGCATGCGGGAAGCCGCCCTCGCTCTGGGTTTACCGCAGTGGCGGATTGTATTGTTTATCGTGCTGCCCACCGCGTCGCGGGGGATCGGGATCGGGATCAGCCTGGCCCTGGCCGGTATAGCCGGCGATCCAGTGCCCCTTTTTTTTACGGCCTTAAATAATAATTACTGGTCTCTGAATTTAACCCAGCCGATAGCTTCCCTGCCGATGGAAATATTCCGTTACGCCGCCGCTCCCTTCGCCGTATGGCACGGTCTGGCCTTGACCGGGGCGCTGGTGCTGATCAGCGTGGTGCTGGTTCCAATGCTCCTGGCCCGTTTTTTATTGCCGGCATATAAGATCAGGAGGTAATGGGATGTCGTACAAAATCTTGATTGAGGAACTGCAGGCCTGGTACGGGGAGGAACGTGTTTTAAACGGTATCAGCCTGTCCGTGCGCACTAATGAGGTCACTGCCGTTATCGGCCCTTCCGGATGCGGGAAATCCACTCTGCTCCGTTGTTTAAACCGCATGCACGAGGTAATGCCCAGGACCGCTGTCTCCGGCCGGGTGCTGATTGACGGCAAAGATATCTATAACGGGAGCAATCCGGTTGAAATCAGGCGCAAGGTGGGGATGGTTTTTCAAACGCCAAATATTTTCCCCAATATGAATGTTTTCCAAAATGTTGCAGTGGGCTTGTCCCTGAACGGTCTGGGGAGTCGCCGGCTTTTGCAGGAAAGGGTGGAAAGGAGCCTGCGGCAGGCCGGCTTGTGGGACGAGGTTAAAGATAAATTGTACCGGAACGCGGCGGGCCTTTCCAGCGGGCAGCTGCAGAGGCTTTGCATCAGCCGGGCCCTGGCCGTGGAGCCGGAAGTCCTGCTGATGGACGAGCCCTGCTCTTCCCTCGACCCGATTGCCACCATCCGCATTGAGGAACTGTTGCGGGAGTTGAAGCAGAAATACACGATCATCCTGATCACTCATAATCTGCAGCAGGCCGCCAGGGTTTCCGACTATACCGCCTTTATCTCCCAGGGCGAACTGATTGAGTATGGGGCAACGCATGAGATTTTCATCCGGCCCCGTGACCGGAGTACCGAAAATTACATCACCGGCCGGTGGTTGTAAAACCGCCGGCCGGTTCCTGCCTAACTCACCTTCCGGCTGCGCCTGTCCTTAACGTATACACTTCCTCTTTTTGACTTGGCGTATTTTTTAAGTTCCGCGGCCAGCCTGGCTAATTCTTCTGTGCTCTGATACTGTCCGGGCCGGCAATCGATCATGGCCAGGGAGATCGTCATAAAGGGAAGACGGATTGGCTGGTCCTGCCGGTCCCTGGTATCAATATATCCCCTTTCCCGGTCCTCCGGATCGTAGAGACCGGGCGCCAGTTCATCAAAGGAAGCGATTATCCCGCTGCAAATGGCTTCGGCCACGCCAGGCACGGTGACGATGATAAAATCGTCACCACCGATGTGACCCACCATGTCGTCTGGTTTACCTGATTTTGCAGAAATCTCCTTCAAGATGCCGGCCGTCAGATTGATGACGGAATCTCCCCGCTCAAACCCGTAACAGTCGTTAAAACTTTTGAAGTAATCCAGGTCGGAGTAGATCACGCTGAAGGGGAGTCCTGAACCGAGACGGCTCAGCAATTCTTCCTCGATCTGGCGGTTCCCGGGCAGGCCGGTCAGGGGGTTGGCAAAGCGGGCCGCTTCTACCTGCATGCTGGTGATTATGTCCAGCAGGTTGCGCACAGAGACAAGGCCCTTGTAAATGCCGTTTTTACTGACAATGATGGAATCGTACACTTTATGGTCGGGCCTGCTCAAGGCGGTCTGGCTGACCATTTCCACCGGGGTGTCGTCTTCCACGATCAGAGGCTGGTTGTCCATCACCAGGGAGATCGGCCTTTCGTTGTAAATGGCAAAACCAAACTGGCTGCCTAACTGGTTGAAAAGCTTGTCTCGCATGACCAGGCCCACCGGCCGCTGTTCTTTCAGGATCGCCAGTCCCCCCACCTGTGGGTAGGAGGTGAAAAAATCCACGACTTCCCTGGTCTTGACAGAAGAATCAACGGTCGCGGTGACCTGGGTGACGGAGCCTACCGGAATCATCCTCCCCAGGCGATCCCGGCGATTCATCTTATAGCCGCCGGCCAGTTTGCCGGCAGCCTGGGGGTTAATTTCCGGCAGCGGATTGCCGGGGCGGGCCAGTAAAAACCCCTGTCCCAGAGGTATGCCGATTTCCCGCAGGCAGGCGAGCTCTTCATTGGTTTCAATGCCTTCCGCAATAATCCTGCTCCCGGTTTTTTCGGAAAAGGCAAGAAATGTTTCCAACAGGGCCCGCTTGTTCGGGAACTTGTCTATATCCTTGATCAGGGATATGTCAATTTTGATAAAATCGGGCTGGAGCTCCGAAATTGCCTGCAGGCTGGAATAGCCGGACCCGGCGTCGTCCACGGCAACCTGAAAACCGTACTGCCGGTAATAACCGAGGGATTCGCGGAAGGAGCGAAAGTCATTAATGCTTGTCCGCTCTGTAATTTCAAGCACCACCTGGTTCGGGGCCGCTCCCGGCCCGGCCATGAATGTGCTGAGTTCATCCGCGCGGAAGGACGGGTTGTTAACGACCTGGGGGCTGATATTTAAAAATATCTTTTTGTTGTCAAAATTTTCGCCAAACCCGGCCAGCGCTTTTGCTCTGGCCAGCTTTTCCAGAGCAAAGAGCTGGCTGGTTTTTTCGGCGTAGCTAAAAAGATTAACAGGTTTGTTGAAGAAAGAATTTTCGGGACCTCTGAGCAGGGCTTCATAGCCTATAATCTTGCCGTTATCCAGGGAAACGACAGGCTGATAGACTGCCCGGACGTCTTTCTGGAACAGGATCAGTCCGAATTGACGGCGTCTGTCCATCTCCCCGGTGTCTAAACTGTTTCTTGCCGCCAGCACCGATTCCTTGAAACCCTCGCAAAATGTCTTTTCAATACTTTCAGACCCGGGGCACAGTATGGAATAGCCCGCCTTAATTTTAATGGGCGCGTAAACAAAGTGCCTGCAGCTGTCGTTCATCTTTTCTGAAAGCCGCTCACAGGCTTGACCCACCAGGCTGGCTATTTCCAAAGCCGTGGGGGGAGACTGTCCCGGAGAATAGAAATAAATAACCATGCCGTTACCGCAAAGCCGGCTTTCCACGAACTCATAAGGCTTCAGACAACCAGGCGCCAGCTCCCTTACGAGATGGTTCAAGGTCTGCAGAACCTGGTTGCAATGAGTTCTGCCGTAGTTTTGTTCCGTCAGCTTAAAGTCCATAATATCCAGGTACAGCATGACCAACCACTGGCCTCCCCGCAATATTTCCGGCACAGGTGACTGAACTACCAGGCATTCATAAGATGTTGGAGACGGTTTAAAACGGCTCAACAAATTAGTCATACCGGAAAAAAGTTTCGACATGTGCGGGTAACCCCCAGATCGGTAAATTAGGCATTATTGGAACTGTATTATAACAAAATATTTTTAAATAAATTATAACTCCAGGTTAACTCCAGGTTATTTTTTGAACACCACGGGGAAGAATCAGATCAGGAATACGTGCAAATACACACCCTCACCACGTGTTGGACCGGTGGTGAAAAAATAAATATGTTTTCCTTAAAAAGGAATCCGCCCGGGGTTGATGTTTCCCTTCTAAAGTGGTAGGATAATTTCAGCCAATGGTTAAATGTTCCTTTAAAATAAACCGATGCAGCCATAAGCCAGCGAGGTGGAAAATGATCATTAAAGTAAGAGATCCCTTTAGCGGGCTAAGCCATTTAATGGGAGCCGTTTTAGCAATCGTTGCTTTAATATTGCTGGTGTATAATGCCGCTTACTACGCTAAAATACGGCATGTTATTTCTTTCGCCATTTTCGGCGCCAGCTTAATCTTACTTTATACCGCCAGTGCTTTATATCATTTATTGCCATTGTCTCAGAAGGGCGTTCGCCTTTTGCGGCGCATTGATCACATGATGATATTTGTTTTAATCGCTGGAACCTATACACCGATTTGCCTGATTCCGCTGCGAGGGGCATGGGGCTATTCCCTTCTGATTGGCGTTTGGCTGGTGGCAATTATTGGCATTCTATTTAAAATCTTCAAGCTGGAAACACAGCGCTGGTTATCAACATCAATTTATCTTGTTATGGGCTGGTTGATCGCCATTGCTTTATGGCCGTTGGCTAAAACTATCTCCGTTGAGGGGGTTGCCTGGATGATGCTGGGTGGGATTTTCTACACCGTCGGGGCTCTTCTCTACGGCGCAAAGTGGCCGCCGAATATTATCCCCGGGTGGTTGGGTTTTCATGAAATATTTCACCTTTTTATTATAACGGGAAGCTTTTGTCACTTCTGGCTGATGATGAAATATATTATGTATGTTTGAGCTGCAGCTGTTGACAGCCGGCCCGGACCCTGGTAAAATCCAGTTAATAAGCAAAATGACGATGACAGGGAATAGTAAGCTTTTTGCCGGTTCAGAGAGCCGCCGGATGGTGCGAGGCGGTCGCAGGCAGGACGCCGAACTCTCCCCTGGAGTTGCCGACCGAAATCACCCCGGTGAAAGTAGGCCCGGACGGGATCTTCCGCCGTTAAAAGGAAGGGGATATCGGACATCTTTTGTCCCGTATCTTTTAAGGGAACGGCTTGACGGCCGTTAAATTGAGTGGTACCGCGGAGGCTAGCCCTTCGTCTCAATCGTGAGGCGAAGGGTTTTACTATTTTCACAAAAGGGGGTGGTTTTCGATGGAACCGGATCTTGGCGACCTTTCTCGTTTAAGACAGAAAATGGATTCCCAAATAATAAAAGGAGGAAGTAAAACGTGCGCAAACTATACATTTTTGATACCACCCTCAGGGATGGGGAGCAGTCACTGGGGATCACCCTGAACGTCGGCGAAAAGCTGGAGATCGCCAGGCAGTTGGTACGGCTCGGTGTGGACGTGATTGAAGCAGGTTTTCCGGCCTCTTCCCCGGGAGATCTGGATTCGGTGCGGACCATCGCCAGGGAGGTGAAGGGGGCCATCATCTGCGGCCTGACCCGGGCGGTTGAGCAGGATATCGACTGCTGCGCCGAGGCGCTGCGGGGGGCGGAGCAGCCGAGAATCCACACCGGCATCGCCGTGTCCCCGGTGCACATGGAAAGAAAGTTGAATCTGTCCCCCGGACAGGTCGTGGACGCCGCGGTGGCCGCGGTAAAACGGGCCAAAAAGTACGTGGGGGACGTTGAGTTCTACGCGGAAGACGCCTTTCGCAGCGATCTGCCTTTTTTGGCGAGGATCCTGGAAAAGGTGATCGACGCCGGGGCTACGGTGGTCAACATTCCTGATACGGTTGGTTACGCGACCCCGTGGGAATACGGCGAGATGGTCACCTACGTGATGAACCACGTCCGGAATATTGAGCGGGCTGTTGTCAGCGTCCACTGCCACAACGACCTGGGGATGGCCACGGCCAACTCCCTGGCCGGGATCCTGGCGGGCGCCGGCCAGGTGGAAGGCGCCATCAACGGGATCGGGGAGCGGGCCGGCAACACCTCGCTGGAAGAGGTGATCATGGCCGTTTACACTCAGCGCACCCGGTACGGGCTTGATAGCGGGGTGAATTTCAGGGAGATCGCGGCCACCAGCCGGCTTGTGTCGCGGATCACCGGGGTACCCGTGCCCGCCCATAAGGCGATTGTGGGCGCCAATGCGTTCATGCACGCCTCAGGGATTCACCAGGACGGCGTGTTAAAGGAAAGGACGACCTATGAGATTATCGACCCGGAAGTGGTCGGCGTACCCAAGAACATCATTGTTTTAAGCGCCCGGTCCGGCCGGCACGCCCTCCGGCACAGGCTGGAGGAACTGGGCTACAGGATGGATCCGAATGAGCTGGAGACAGTTTATCAGCGGTTTTTAAAGCTGGCCGACCAGAAGGGGGAGGTGTTTGACGAGGACCTGCACGCCCTGATGGGGGATGAGGGGGCTGAGAGCGGCCGGATCGTGCTGAAAAATATCTCGGTGGCCACCACCGGGGCTTCCATGGCTACCGCCACGATTACCCTGGAGATCAATGGCGACGAGGTGACCGACGCCGCCTGCGGCAACGGGCCGGTGAACGCCGCCTTTAACGCTGTAAACCGGCTGCTGGGAGAGCAGGTCCGCCTGGAGGACTACAGCCTGAAGTCGGTCAGCCGTGGCAGTGAAGCCCTGGGTGACGCGACGGTCAAAGTCGGCTACGGAGAAGCCGGGCTGATGGTGGGCAGAGGAATCAGCACCGACGTCATTGAGGCCAGCGTCAAAGCTTACGTAAACGCCATGGTGAAGATTAAAGCGCTGACCCGGTGTGCTGCGGCGGCCAAGGTGGTCAATCTATAACCTGAAGCCCGGAGGGTCCGGCCAAGATATTGAGTTGAGAGCATGATCGATCAAAAAAGGCGTCCTCCCTTATTAACCGGGAAGGCGCCCTTTTGTTCGGCTTGTAAACCAGTCTGCATTTCGTTGTTTCTGCGGATTCAGCCCAACTGATTCTGATCGCCTGGCTGATTCCCGCCGGAAGAGGTGAGCGGCTGCGTTTTGCCGGTTGCCCTCAGCAGCTCTTCCAGGGTGGAACGATTCCGGATAATGACCCGCCTGATTTCCGGCCGCTCCAGGGACATGATCTGATCAAATTTTCGAATGTGGTCGCTTTGAAACCCCCAAACGGCGTAATCTACGATATATCTTACGCGGTCAGAGGCTTTCTTAATAAAGTCACCAATCATCATAACCATCACCTTTTAATATTTTAACACCGCTGTTCATGTATAACAATATCGTTTTTTCTAAATTCATGCAATAAAAAATCGAAGAAATTATAGTATAAAAACGGCGAGCGAGATAAAATTAAATGTCAGGGCAGGAATTCGTTTTTCTCCTGTCGAAAATGCTAGCACTGGTCCGATCTAAATTTAAAGCATTATCAACCAGTGCGGGGAGGAGAAAAGAGATGGAACAAATCTGGGCACCCTGGCGAACCGTATATATCGGCGGCCCTAAAGACGCCAATTGCATTTTTTGCGAGAAACTGGAGTCAGACCAGGATGAGACCAATTATCTGCTCATGCGGGGGGACAAGACTTTTGTGCTCATGAACCTTTATCCTTATAACAACGGTCACCTCATGATAGCGCCGAAGAGGCATGTGGGAGAGATCGAGGAGCTTGCGGATGAGGAAATGATGGAGTTGTTCAAAGTGACCCGAAAGATGATCCGGGTGTTGCGCGCCTTCAACCCCGAGGGATTCAACGTCGGGATCAACATCGGCCGGATTGCCGGCGCCGGGATTCCGGGTCACCTTCACATCCACGTGGTGCCGCGCTGGGGCGGGGATACCAACTTTATGCCGGTGTTCGGGGACGTAAGAGTGATATCCGAGTCTCTTGACGTCACTTTCCGGAAACTGAAAGAGTCCTTGGCCGGAATTGACGGCTCGAAGTAAAGATAGAAGTTTTTTTTTATTGGGCAAGCTATATTTAGTTTTATCCAGCGTTTCTTTTTACTACTCCCAGGATAACCAGGCGCTCATTTGAATAAAATATCTTAAAAGGGGGTGGGTTAACTGAAAGCGACCGGAATCGTACGGCGCATTGACGATTTGGGCAGGGTTGTCATCCCGATGGATATCAGGCGGACGTTGCGGATCAGGCAGAATGAGCCTCTGGAGATTTTTACGGACAGAAAAGGCGAGGTGATCCTAAAAAAATACTCGCCCATCGGTGAGTTGGGCCAGTTTGCCGACGGGTACGCGCAAATCCTGCACCAGTCAATGGGCCATATCGCCTGCATCACTGACAAAGACGTGATCATCGCGGTGGCGGGCACTACCACCAAGCAATTGCTGAATAAACGGATAGGCGAAAAAATCGAAAAGGTCATGAGCGAAAGAAAAGTATTGGTTTTTACGGAGCCGCTCAGCCTGATCGATGAAGATGGTATTTCCTATCCTTCTGCTGTAATTGCGCCGATCCTTTCTGATGGTGACGTTATCGGAACTGTGATCCTCGCCAGCGGAGATCCGGCAATTGCGATGGGGCAGCTTGAGCAGAAAATGGTGGAGACCGCTGCTAATTTCCTCAGCAAGCAAATAGAATAACAGTTTTCTATTTTCAAAAAGCGCCGTTTCAAGGCGCTTTTTTCCTTTGCTCAAGACGTTTTCAAAAAAATTTTACAGAGGGAATGTTATCTGATCTGTCTAATTGCGCGTATGGATTGACTAATAAGTCGAGCCATGGTATTTTATAATGTAGGAGTTTGTAAGCGCGGAGTAATCAGTCTGTTACCATGAAAGGCAACCATATAATAATTTTGGAGGTGCTGTACAAGAATGGCGACCCTTACTGTCAATGGCAAAGATTACGAGCTGGATGAAGACGGCTTTATTGTCAACCCGGAAGATTGGACCGAAGATGTTGCCTACGCTTTTTCGGAAGGCGAAGGCATCAAGGAGCTGACCGAGCAACACTGGAAGGTTATCAATTACGTGCGCGACTACTTCCAGAAATTCCAGACTGCCCCCATGATCCGCAAGCTCTGTAAAGAGACCGGCTGCAACATGAAACAAATCTATGAATTGTTCCCCTCCGGTCCGGCCAAGGGCGCCTGCAAACTGGCAGGTCTTCCGAAACCAACCGGTTGTGTATGATAAAAGAAATTTATCGTCTGTTACGAAGAGCCAGGGTATAGCCGTCCTGGCTCAATTTTTTCATGGCCGCCGGAGGGCAAGTGTACATAATTCATTCGCTGTTCTTCTGATAAGATCGGATATTTGGGCTTGTCTTCTTTGCTTCCGAAGAGATATAATTTGCAAAAGATAATAACATTTTCTAAATAGACTGGAGGGGATGATATGGGGGGTATTAACGACTACGATGAAGTCAAGCAGATGGAGGAAAAAATCAAAGCGGCGCGCAGAGAAGTGAGGAAAATCAAGGCGATAAAGAGGGTTGTTGATTTTTTTGGCAACCAGATTATCGATTATGAAGGGAAATATATGTTCTTGACCGACATGTATAAAGCTGAATTTTTTACAGAAGAACAGACCCAGGCGTATCAGATTTTGACTGACCCCATCGACTTTGAAATTGTCCGTCGCTTGTTTGGAGAATAGGGGGCAAGTAGGGACGGTTCTTGCCTTGCCAGGCAAATATTGTAAAATAGTGATGTGGTGTAAAATATGCCGGGGTAAGCGACGATAACGGAACCTATACGTTTGCGCCGGTGTTTTTGGCGGTGACAACCGGGGAGAAGAAATGAGACTTTAGGCTTAAAATGGAAAGATAGCGCGACTATTCCGTGACTAAAACCAAATGCAACAAGATACAAAAGCCCTCCGAAAACCTGGAGGGCTTATATTTACTGGTGCGGGCGAAAGGACTTGAACCTTCACGGGATCGCTCCCACTGGATCCTAAGTCCAGCGCGTCTGCCGTTCCGCCACGCCCGCTTATAAATCCTTATTTATCAAGGGATTTAAGGATTTTTTGGATCAATCTTTTGGATTAATAATCCTGTTAACCGTATCTTAAAATCCAGTTGATATAACAGGTTGCTTATACAGTCTACTACACTGGTATTTTTGCGTCAATGCTTTCCATGATATACCATTATAAGGGTTTAATTCAGGCCTGCCTGATGATTTACGACTCCTTGGTGGAGAGTGCCTGGCATATATATGCGAGTATTTTTTGTAAAAATTAGCTTGACAGGGATGCAATCAAGCATCGTGCGTCATCTGCCCTGAGGAAATCTTTAGCGGTATGGAAGGCGCCGGCATTAACTGCCACGATTAGGGCATTTGTTCCTCCAAAAAATGATTTGACAATTTATAGAATTTCCTATAATCTATAATCCATAAAAAAGGTAATGGATAGTTTTACAAACCACCTCAATGCGGGTGAAACATAAGTAGTTTAAGGAAGGTGGGACAATCTTTATGAAAGAAAAGTATTTAACTACAAACCAGGGCGCTCCAATTTATGACAACCAAAATTCCTTGACCGTTGGCGAACGCGGTCCAGTTTTACTGCAGGACTTCCAGTTAATTGAGAAGATGGCCCACTTTGACCGGGAACGGATCCCGGAAAGAGTTGTTCACGCCAAAGGAGCAGGGGCGCATGGTTATTTTCAGGTTTATAAGAATATGGCAGCTTACACGAGGGCAAAATTTCTACTGGATCCGAGGAGAAGAACACCTGTATTTGTACGGTTTTCAACCGTTACGGGAGGAAGGGGTTCCGCTGATACAGTACGGGATCCCAGAGGCTTTGCCGTTAAGTTCTATACTGATGAGGGAAACTACGACCTGGTCGGAAACAACCTGCCAGTGTTTTTCATCCGGGACGCCATAAAGTTCCCGGATATGGTTCATGCTTTCAAAGGCGCTCCAGACAGCAATATTCCCTCTGCCTCCTCCGCACATAACCGTTTTTGGGACTTTATTTCTCTGACTCCTGAATCAACCCATATGATTACCTGGCTTTTTTCCGATCGTGGAACTCCGAAAAGTTACCGGATGATGGAGGGATTTGGGGTCAATACCTATGTGTGGGTGAACGCTGAAGGGAAGGCAGTTTATGTAAAATACCACTGGAAACCAAAACTGGGTGTACACAATCTCGACCGCCATGAAGCAGTCCGACTGGCAGGCGCCGACCCTGATTACCTTACCCGTGATCTAAGGGAGACAATAGCCGGGGGTGAAACAGTCGAGTACGAACTAAATGTTCAGTTCATGAATATAGCTGATGAGTTGAAACAAAACTTTGATCCGCTCGATCCTACAAAAACCTGGCCCGAGGATAAATTTCCGCTGGCGCCGGTGGGAAAAATGATACTCAATCGCAATCCAGAAAACTTCTTTGCTGAAGTAGAACAGGCAGCCTTTTGTCCCGCCAGTCTTGTTCCAGGAATTGAGTTTTCTGCCGACAAGCTGCTTCAGGGCCGGACATTCTCCTACGCTGACACTCAACGCTACCGGCTGGGAACCAACTACCTTCAGCTTCCTGTCAACCGCCCTCTTGCACCGGTCAATAACAATCAACGCGATGGCGCTATGCAGTCCGGAGCATTCGGCGGACCGGTAAATTATGAGCCCAATAGCCTGGCCGGCGGAATGCCAAAAGAAGCTCCGGCGGAAGCTTTATATGTGTACAATCTTGAGGGAGAAACAATTCGCAAAAAGATCAACCTGACTAATGATTTTGAACAAGCCGGCGAAAAATATCGCTCCCTTGACAAAGTAGACCAGGAACATCTGGCAGACAACCTCGTTGCGGATCTCATGCGTATTGACAAACCGATCCAGTTGCGGGCAATCGAGAACCTGACCAGGGCCGATGCGGAGTTGGGCAGGCTTGTAACCAAAGGTTTAAAACTCTAGAAAAGACGCAAATGCTGTTACAAGTTGAAGGTTTGTCTTGACAGCCACGTCCAAAAAGGTTTTTACCCCGGTAACTTTATGCTATAATGATGCTGGTAAGAAGAAACTCAGGAGGCGGTTTTCAAATGAGCCTGTCTTTGAGAGAAATTGAAATTCCGCAAAAAGAAATTTATACTTACGCAGATTATGCCCTGTTGCCGGAAGGCGCTCCTTACCAGTTAATAGGGGGGAAGCTGATAATGACGCCCGCTCCTGCCACATATCACCAGGCCGTTTCCATGCGCCTGGGAGTAAAAATGGCTAATTTCATTGCGGAAAAAGATGCGGGAATGGTATTTTTTGCTCCCGTCGATGTTTATCTCGGGGAAAAGGAAACATATCAGCCGGATCTACTCTTTATTGCGCAAGACAGGCTTCATATCATTGAGCCGGCAAGGGTAAGCGGCGCTCCCGACCTGGTTGTCGAGATTTTATCTCCGTCAACGGCTTATTATGATTTAAAGGATAAATTCAAGGCTTATGCTAAATATGGGGTGAAAGAGTATTGGATTGTGGATCCGCATGAGAAGAGTGTCGAGGTTTATGAAGGGAAGGAAGGGAGATTTGAACAGATCCGGAGGGTAGAAGGGGAAGGAAAAGCCTGCTCGGAGGTCCTGGCCGGATTTGCAGTGGAAATAAAGAATATTTTCGCTGAACCCGGGAAGGAGCAGCAGGTTTAAGTAAGCTTTTGAAAAGCCTGTTTAGTCAATGCCAGCGGAGCGTTTTATCCTCCGGCTGGTTTTTTTCGGCAGTCTCACGATAAATAGGTTCTGGAAAAAGTTATCTCCGGCAGGAACGCATATTCAAATGGACGACTGAAACATAATACTGAAGAGGAATTTTACCGGCAACGATGGGTTTGAAAAGAATCAGGCGTCATAATAACGAGGGGGTATCAGTCATGTCCTGGAAAAAAATTATCATTTGCTGCCTGGTCTTCATTTTCGCCCTGTCCGGCTCCGGAGTGGCGGCTGCGGAAACCACGGCGGCGAAGAAGCCTGCCAAGACCGGTGCTGTGCCCGCAGTTTTGGAAACCACCGCTGCCGCGGCCATTCTTTACGATCCTTTGTCCGGCAAGAGCTTGTGGGAAAAAGAGCCTGACCAAAGGCTGCCCATGGCCAGTGTGACCAAGTTGATGACGCTTCTGCTGGCGGTGGAAGCGGTGGAAAATGGCGGCTTTAAGCTGGAGGACAGGGTCGTGGCCAGTGAAAACGCCTGGGAGATGGGCGGTTCGCAAATCTACCTGGAGCCCGGTGAGGAGATGAGCTTCTGGGAGATGCTTCTGGCAGTCGGGCTGCAGTCGGCCAATGACGGCAGTGTGGCCGTGGCCGAGCACATCGCCGGCAGCGAGGAGGCCTTCGTCCAGGCTATGAATGAGAAGGCGCAGGCGCTCGGACTGGCCGATACCCACTTCGTCAACTGTCACGGCCTGCCGGCCGAAGATCACTACACCACCGCCCGCGACATGGCTGTTATTCTGAAGGAGGGGATGAAATATCCCCTGTTCCGGAAGATTACGGCGATGAAAGAATTCGACCTGCGCGGCGGCGCCTTCAAGCTGTGGAACACCAACAAGCTGCTCTGGTGGTACGACGGGGCTGATGCGGGTAAAACGGGCTGGACGGAAGAAGCGAAATACTGCCTTGCCTCATCGGCGGAAAGAGACGGCCTGCGCCTGATCTGCGTGGTGCTCGGGGTGAGCGAGCCCAAAGGCCACTTCAACGAGTCCACGAAGATTTACAATTACGGTTTTGCCCGTTTTAAGGCCGTCAACATGGCCCAGGCGGGGGAAAAGGCCGGTGAATTGAAAGTCGGCAAAGGCCGGTCGACGAGCGTGGACGTGGTGACCGCTGAAAAAGCGGGGGTCGTGGTTCCCAGGGGAGAAGAGAAGGGCTTTAGCGCAAAGGTGGAGCTGCCCCGGCAGATCGACGCGCCGGTTCGCAAAGGTCAGGCGGTCGGGAGCTATGTCGTGTTGAAAAACGATCAGGCTGTCCTGCGGGTGAAGCTTCTGGCCAAGGAGGACGTGCCGAAAGCAAGTTTCCTGAAGCAAATGGAAAGGGTAGTCGACGGCATTTTTTAACCCGCCCGGCGGGAAGTCCCCCTCCCGAGCAGGAGCGAAGGAAGGGGTGCTTCACGAAGAGAAGCCTTCCGGCCGGGACCGCGGCAAAATAGATTGGGTTGGCAGAAAGAGAAACCGGTTCCGGTTTCTCTTTCTGATTAACTTGCCTTTTCAGCAAAAATCTGGTAACATTTAGCAGTAGGGTTTAAATTAACTGATTGAGTGGGAGGCGGCAGTTCATGCGTCTGAACATGGAAGTTTTAAAAGATACGCTGCTGGTCAGACCGGGCGGTGAGCTGGACCTGGCCATGGCCGACCGTTTTCGCGTTGCCATGGAGGAAACCATGGACCTTCAGCCGGTACGAAATATTGTTTTCAACCTGTCCCACGTGTCGTTTATAGACAGTTCCGGGCTCGGCGTGCTGCTGGGCCGGTACAAGCGCGTTGCCAAAAACGGCGGCAAGGTCATACTCGTCGGGGTCCAGCCGCAGGTCCGCCGGATCCTGGAATTATCCGGCCTGCTGCGGATCATGGGCGAGTCCGCCAGCGAGGAGGAAGCGGTGGAAAGAGTGAGTTAAAGGGGGAGATCTGTTGTGCGCTATAAAAATCAGGTAATATTGGAATTCTTAAGCAACCCGGCCAACGTCGCCTTTGCGCGGGTTGCGGTGGCCGCCTTTGCCTCCCAACTTGACTACACGCTGGCTGATCTCGATGAGATAAAAGTGGCGGTGTCCGAAGCCGTAGGCAATTCCATTATTCACGGCTATGAGAATGAGGCGGGCAAAATGGTCAGAATCACGGCGTCTCTGATCGACGATAGGCTGGAGGTTGCGGTGGAGGATGACGGAAAGGGGATCGTCGATATCGATCAGGCCATGCAGCCGGCTTTTTCCAGCGATCCGGAGCGAATGGGGCTGGGCTTTGTCTTTATGCAGTCATTTATGGATACGCTGCAGGTGGTCTCTGCGCCGGGGCGGGGGACAAGGGTGCTCATGACCAAAAAGATCAGCTCCGGCGCCGCTCCTGGCGGTTCCGGCCACTAGGCGGAGATAACGCGATGAGCAGCAGGCTGGCGGAAATGAACCTGCCCCGCTTTCCTCTGTTAAAAGACAGGGAAATGAGGGATTTGCTGATCAGGTCAATGGCGGGCGATGCGCTGGCCCGGGACAAGCTCGTCAACTGCAACTTGAAACTGGTTTTCAACCTGGTCAAGCGGTTCCAAAACCGGGGTTATGAACTGGAGGATCTCTTTCAGATCGGCTGTATCGGTTTAATGAAGGCGATCGACAAATTTGACATGAGCTACAACGTCAAGTTTTCCACTTACGCCGTACCGATGATTGTCGGGGAGATCAGGCGTTTTTTGCGGGACGATAACCCGGTCAAAGTCAGTCGCTCCCTGAAGGAGGCGGCATATAAAATACAGCAGATGAGAGAATTTTTGATCGCCAGGCTGGGCCGGGAGCCGTCTATCGGAGAGGTGGCGGCGGAACTCAGCCTTTCCCGGGAAGAGGTGGTCGGCGCCCTGGAAGCGGTGCAGGCGCCTTCTTCCATCTACGAGACGCTGCATCAGGACGACGGCGACCCGATCTATCTGCTCGACCAGCTCAGCGGGAAGGAGGACGGCGACGAGCCGTGGCTGGAGCAGATTGCAGTAAAAGAACTACTGGCAAAGCTGCCGGAACGGGACCGGCTGATCATTTCCTGGCGTTTCTTTGAGGATAAGACCCAGTCGGATATCGCGGCCCGGCTGGGGCTTTCCCAGGTTCAGGTTTCGCGGCTGGAGCGGCAGGCCCTGAAAAGGCTGAAAGAACTTCTGGGGGAGGGAGAATCCACCGGCTTGTGTTAGACAAAGGTTTTTCGGCAAAACCTATAGGCAGTCCGGCCATTCTATAGTAAAATTTAGAATAAGGCGGAAACAGCGGAGGGATTAATCCCATTGACGGATCAAGTGTATGCGGAAACTGTTTCAAATGATTACCTCGATCGAAAAGAAGAAATAAGAGGCCCTTCGAGCCTGGAAGTGAAGGTCCGGGCCGCGGACAAGCTGGCTGGCTGGGCGGAGCAGGAGAGGCGGGGGAGGGAGCGCGATGCCGTTGAAAGTAAAAAGGAGCTGGCCGAATACGACTCGCGCCAGGCCCGCTCGGAAATCAGGACCTGGCGGAACCTTTTCCGGGACTCCCTGAAAGGGGATCCCAAAGTGGACTGGGTGGCGCTTTATAACGACGCGCTCTACGAACCATTTATCTTCCGGGAAGCTCCTCCTACTTACAAAAAAGTGGTCCAAGACGTGAAAGTTCCCCCAGAGAGCGGATGGGAGATTTTTTTGCCGGGCCGGAAAAAAGAGCGGTTGTGCCGGCAAGAGATGGCGCGGCGGATTTTTAAGGAAAGGCTGCAGCAGTACGAGGAAAGGAAAGCGGCTGAGCGGAGCGAATACGAGGCGGCGCGTTCCCGGTACCTTGAAAAACAAATTGAGTTGAACGATGCCGTTGATCAGCTGAAGTTCGCCTATGAAACGGGAAAGCCCCATGGGATCGAAGGATACGCGCGGCTGGTGCTGGCCCGGTCAGCCTATCCCGGGGCGGTCAAAAAAGATTTTGAGGTCTTTTTTGACAAAACCGGTCGCACGGTCATCGTGAACTACCTCCTGCCCGACTGGTTCGATATGCCCGAAACGACCGGTTATGAGTACCGGGCCGCAAGCGATGAAATCGTGCCGGCGGAAATGGGAAACGGGGAATTGACGGACTTTTACCGGTCCGCACTGGCGCAGATCGCAGTCCGGACCGTTTACGAAATATTCCGTTCCGACTACCGGAAAGCCATCGGCAGCGCAGCCTTTAACGGCTGGCTCATTGCTGCCGGGGACAACGGCGGGCGGGAGTATGCCTGGTGCTTTTTAACCTGCAAGGCGTCCCTGGAACAATGTGAAAAACTGGATCCGGAAACAAGTTCCCCAGAAGAGATCTTCCGGCTGTTCAAGGGGGTTATGGCGGAATCGCCGGCCCTGGGCGACGCGGTCCGGCCGCTGGTCAACGTGATCGTGGACGGCTCGCGCTTTGCCGGAGCCCCGGCTGAGCGGCCGTAACCGGAGCCTTGCGATTTTACGCTCCCGGCAGGGATTCTTGCTGATAACCCCGGCCGGGGGTTTTTGCTTGCAAAACCCGTAACTTAAAAGAGGTGTTACGATGACTGAACCGGCCGCTATTGGGTTTTTTGACTCGGGGGTGGGCGGAATATCCGTCATGCGGGAGGTGCGGCGCCTGCTGCCGGCAGAGGACTTCCTGTATTATGCCGATTCCGCCCACTGCCCTTACGGAGTCAAGTCGCCGGGGGCGATTATAGCCCGGACCCGGGCGATCTGTGATTTTTTCCTGGAAAAGGGCGTCAAAATCATCGTTGTGGCCTGCAACACCGCTTCGGTGGTTGCCCTGGACGCGCTGCGAGAGTACTATCGACTGCCCATAATCGGCATTGAGCCCGCCGTAAAGCCGGCCGCGGCGGTTACGAAAAACGGAAGGATCGGTGTTTTGGCCACCGGGGTGACCCTGTCCGGCCGCCGTTTTAATTCCCTGCTTGAACGGTTCGGCGACGGGATCAAAGTCTATACGATGCCCTGTCCGGGTCTGGTCGAGCTGGTTGAGGCGGGGAAAAACGAGGGTGGGGAAGTGGAGGCGGTGTTGCGCCGCTTTCTCGCCCCGCTGCTGGGAAAGGGGGTTGACACGCTCGTGCTCGGCTGTACCCATTACCCCTTTTTAATTCCGCTGATCCGGTCCCTGGCCGGTTCCGGCGTATGTATTATTGATACCGGGGCCGCCGTGGCCCGGCAGGTGGCCCGGGTGACGGAGCAGATGAATCCGGCCGGCACAGGCGCCGGGCCGGGGAAAGAGCAGTTCTTTACCAGCGGTGACCCCGGTGCGGTGGAAGCGGTGGTGAGGCATCTCTGGGGGGACCCGGGCGCCGTGGTGGAGAGAGTCAGCTTGTAGATGAAAGGCGGTGCGTTGAATGAACGGTTTGACTGGTCCATACAAATGCCTGGCTGTGGCCTGCAGCCCGCGCCAGGACGGAAACACGGAGATTCTAGCCCGGCGGGCCCTGGCGGGGGCGGCCTCCGCCGGCGCCGTCACGGAACTTCTTCTTCTGCGCGACTACTCTTACGCGCCTTGCATCGCTTGCGACGGCTGTTTTAAGACAGGCCGCTGCGTGGTGCGTGACGATGCGGGAATCATTTTCGAAAAGATCCTGTCCGCCGACGGGGTCATCCTGGCCGCGCCCATCTTTTCCATGGGCATCTGTGCCCAGGCCAAGATGCTGATCGACCGCAGCCAGCAATTTTGGGCGTGCCGCTACGTTTTGCACCGGCCGGTGATTGAAGACCGGGAAAAGCGCCGAAAAAGGCACGGCATCATTTTGTCCGCCTCCGGCACCGATCTTCCCGGGGTGTTTGACGGGGCCGTGCGGGTGGCCCGGTATTTCTTTAAAATGCTGGAAATCACCCTGGCCGGGACGTACTGTTACCCTGCGGTTGACCGGAAAGGGGACATCCTGGAGCGGCCGGATGCGCTGGCCCAAACCTGCGCGGCCGGGAAAAGGCTGGCTACATCTTTTGAATAATGTCCCGCCCGGTCACCAGGGCGTTGGTCCCGTTATACTGGACCAGGTAGCAGTTCGATTTGGCGCCGGGTATAATTTTCAAAATTTTAGCATTTAAAAGGCTGCCGTCCGGAAGGTACACGGCCACCCGGTCACCGATCTTGTACTTGGCTTGCGGCATGCGCTGATCCCCCCGGTGCGACAGGGGACGGTTCTCTCTTGTCGCACTCCTGATTTAAATATTTTCATGCTACTTTGTGAACCGTAGATTCATGATACAATGAGAGATGGTGGCGCGGCACGAAAGTTGGCGGCGCGAACGGAGGTCAGATATGTTCTGCAAGGATTGCGCATCCTTTAAGTACTGGAAATCTTTCGGCTCGGCCATGTGTGAAGCCCATGCCAGAGCCGTTGAGCCCATGGATAAAGTCTGCGAGCGATTTACCCCAAAGGGCCGCTACGGCGAATGGGGGGAAGATTCCTGTGGTTGTGCGGACGCCTGCTGCCGGACACTCCTTTTTTAATATATCACAAAGTTGGTGGAAAAGTTGATGGTTGTTGAAAAGAAAAGAATGGCAGTGCTCGCCCTGATCGGACTTCTTTTTTTGTCGATATTTTTTTCCATCACCCCCAGGCGGCACATTTCCTGGGCCGGCCAGCCCAGACCAGTATCGGCGGCCCTTCTGGCGACGGACACCGGAACGGAGCAGGCGAAGTTAATCCTCGCCGCCTATGAGCAGGTCTTGCGGGAGGAAGGCTTTCCTTACCGGGTCATTTCAGGAGCAGAGCTCGACGGGTATGGTGGTCGCGGTCTAAAAGAAAATTTTGAGGCCCTGATCGTGCCGGAGTACCTCAATGCCGTTATGACCCCTGAATCCGCCGGGGTCATCAGCGCGTATGTGACGCAGCACGGCGGGCAGGTTCTCCTGTCCTTTGACCCGGCCACCGTTTCACCGGACGCCGGCCCGCTGCCGAAGCCCCTTCTGGCCGAACTGGCCGGCGTCCATTATTTCTGGCAGGCGGGCGGCCAGACGCCGGCTTATGCCGGTGACTGGATGTTTCCCACGCCTGGGCGAGGGCTGGAATGGGGCGTTACCCCCGGCAAACTCGACCGCGGCAACGCGGTCGGCAGTTACTCCTACGGCAGGCTTAAGTTCGAGCATTCCCGGGCGGTTAACCTCGACGCCGGCGTTGTTGCCTGCGACCGCAGCACCGGAGTGGAAAACCCGGTCATCACCAGTAAGCGGTACGAGAGTGGCGGCGCTGTGATCTACGCCGGCATCCCCTCCGGCAAGTATAAACTGCGTTCCGACGACTTGACCCTTCGTTCAGTCCTGCGCTCCTTTCTAATCAAAACCGCGCGGGTCCCGCGGCTGGTCAACAGCCCGGGCGGGCGGGGCGGTGTTGTTTTT
>Ga0209347_1001554_pt1 | contig 35902 bp, 20 predicted proteins | sample AutmiccommuBRH23_FD_187382 | JGI IMG/M metagenome (GOLD analysis project Ga0209347, IMG submission 187382) | Deep subsurface microbial communities from Mt. Terri, Switzerland - Autotrophic microbial communities BRH/23 (SPAdes) (version 2) | ecosystem: Environmental > Aquatic > Deep subsurface >...
CTTCGACACTTACTTCAAGTCATTCCAGTGCGAGGCGGATCCAGCCAAGTACGTCGATGGCGTGTGGACGATGGAAGAATTCGTCAACACCGCCACGATCGATGAGACCGGGCAGAACGACAGCGCTAAGGTCAACCTGACCTGCTACGCCCCGGTGCTGGACAAAGTTGCCGACACCAGTTGGGAAGAGAAATACGACTGGACGATCACCAAGGAATCTGGCGCTGACTACGATGGCTTCATTGGCGATCCAGCTTTCAACCATGGCTACGTAGTCAGTGTGGACCAGACCATCACCTCACAGAACTTCAAGGTTTACGGCAGCATCTACGTCTCTAACCCGCTTGGCTCGCCTGACAATATGATTGTCAGTTTGGCAGATGAGCTCGCAGCGGGCGTGTTCGCTACAGTAGACTGCGGTAGCGGCGCAACCAGCGTAACTGTAGCTCCTGGAGACACTGAAAGCTGCACCTACAGCGGATTCCTGGCTGCCAAGACCGACGGCACCAATACCGCCACCGGTACCTTCAATAGCATGGCCTTTGTGACCACTGAACCTTACGCCTTCGGTGACCCTACTATCGTAGGCTATCCAACGATCAACGTGACCGACAGTTTCGAAGGCGCGTTGGGTTCAGCAAGTGGAGACAAGACCTTCGACACTTACTTCAAGTCATTCCAGTGCGAGGCGGATCCAGCCAAGTACGTCGATGGCGTGTGGACGATGGAAGAATTCGTCAACACCGCCACGATCGATGAGACCGGGCAGAACGACAGCGCTGAGGTCAACCTGACCTGCTACGCCCCGGTCGTTTCAAAAGATGCCGCAGGCACCTTTGACAAGACCTACACATGGGATGTCGAAAAGACAGTCGATCCTACTGGAGATTCTGGTATGCCTGGCGATACACTCTCCTGGACCTGGACAGTGACCGTAACCAAAATACCGGCTGCGGATAAAAACTTCGCCGTCAGCGGGACGATCTCCGTTAGCAATCCCCACCCAACCAGCGCTATGACGGTTGCTCTGGAAGATGTACTGTCAGATGGGACAGTTGCGACCATTGAATACTGTGCAACACCTGCAGCTGAATTTGTTCCGATCGATGGTCAGATCTCAGTTCCAGCACTGACCACTGCCGTCTGCTGGTACACTGCCAGCCCGGCCACGAAGGCCGAACTGAACACCGTCACCGCCACCTTCAACGCCATCGACTTCGCAGCCAATGCAGTGATCGGCTGGACCGGGAATGAGAGCGGGGACAGCGCAGAACTGGATGATGACCAGAATCCGGCTTTCCCCATCACGATCACCGAGGGCGGCACCTGGACATACAGCGACAGCCACACCTGCTCCACCTACCGCTGGGATTACGATCAGGAAACCCATCGCTACAATAGTGAGGAGAACAATACCGCCACTGTAACCTGGGAGGATGGCAGTGACTCTGCCTCCGCCAAGACCTCCTACGCTTGCAAAGCTGGCTTTGTGGACCTGATCAAGCTCACCAACGGGCTGGAAGATCCAGAAGAGGTATGGACCTTCAATCTCTACAAGGGCGGCTATGAGGGCAGCTTAGTTGCTTCTGGCACGACCCCACCCACACTGCTCTTTGCCGACCTGGCCCTGCCGTTCTACACCGAATACACGATGTGCGAGATTGGCGCCCCGGCAGGCTGGATCTCCGCCTGGACGATGAATGGCGAGAGCGTAACACCTTACAACCCGGATTACCCGGAGAACCTGGGCAACCTGTGCGTGGACTTCTACGTTGGCACTACAGAGATCGTTGATGGTAAACTCAGGATTACCGGTCCAACCACGGTCAGTTTCGTCGTCGATAACCAGCAGGGCGGGGGCGATCCGCGCACCCCGGGCTACTGGAAGAACTGGAACACCTGCACCGGCGGCAACCAGCAATACACTGCGGCTGCCAACGGCGGCTGGGCAGAAGGTTTCTGGCTGCTGGATGATGTGCTCGGGCTTACCGATGCCCCCAGCCCCGGAATCGTCTGGGACGACATCCTGAGTGATGAATTTGAGTTCCCCATCAATAGCTGCGCACTGGGAGTCTCCATCCTGAACACGCGCGACTATTCCACCGGCAAGCAACTGGCCGGCGACCCGGGTTACAATTTGGCCAAGCACCTGCTGGCGGCCCAGGCGAATCTGATTGCTGGCGCTTGCATGCCTTACCCTGAGACAGGCGTGGATATCAATGATATTATCTTGCAGGCCGAAACCCTGCTCGATGAATACAATTTCGACGCCACCGGTGTGGGCATCGACAAGAAGAAGGATAAAGCCGATGCAGCTTATGCCTTGGAGCTTGCCAGCATCCTCGACAATTACAACAACGGCCTGTACTGCGGCAGCACTTACATACCATAAACCCGAGTGAGAACTCAGCCAAGCGCTGAGCTATCGGGATTAGAATCAGCAGGGCGGGATGTGTGCTCCCGCCCTGCTCGTTTTTCAAATCCCTGCCTGTCACGAAAAAATAAAGAATGCTTTGGCTTTCGGAAAAAAATATTAAATTCGTATCATTAAACCATTGCAATTTGCAATTTTCCTCATTGACTTTCCCAACTAATCTTTGTATAATGGACTATCAGACAAAATTCGGGGATGTTAAAGTTATCTTATTAGTATTGGCAGCTTACAATTGAATAAGGCTTTGATATAGGGAGGCTTTGATCCAGGCGCGTTGTATTGGTCGCTACCGAATGTTGGGGCGCACCTGGGGAGCCAGTAGCGAAACCGGCCCAATCTCGTTTGGCCGGTTTTTAATTTAATTTCCAGCAGTACCCTGGATCGACGAAAGGAGGTCGCTCACCTGACGAGCAATTCCACCACACAGCCCTGCGCCAACCAGAATGCCGCTCAGTCCACGGAAGGATACACCGGGACGAGCAGACTGGTCAATTCGACCGGCTGGTAGGCGCGCTCACGCCGGAGCGCGTGCAGTCCGGGGACTGCACGCCAGATGCCGGAGAAAAGTTCTTTATGAGTCATTCGGGGAGGAATGAACATGCAAAAATTACCCAAAATCATTTATATCCTGCTGGCTGTGTTGATCGCCATTGGGGGTTTGACCCTCAGCCAGGCGCAGCGCGTCCGGGCCATTGAGCCAGGCGTCTATGAAGTAGATGGCAACCCAAGCTGCGCTGACCTGAACGCCGACCCCTTCTTTGACAACATCACCTCAGATTATGGCTTCAAGATCGACGCCCAACCGGTGGGCAGCGATTTGTTGTTTACATTCATTAATGGCACACAAAATGGCTATCCCACAACGCTGACGGGAGGCGCTCCCAGCGATCCGGCGAATTCAGTCACCATTAACAGCGATGGGGTGTTCTTCGACTGGACCTCCACCATCGGCATGGATGCAGTGATCGTAAAGGCGCGGGATGCCAATACCTACATCTATGTGCCAGAAGTGTATGGCGGCAGCGATTTGTACCCACCCGACGAAAAAGATATCAGCCACATTGAGTTCTGCTACGATTACTGGCTGACCGCCACCAAGACTGCCAACGCCAGCTATACCCGCACCATCGACTGGGATATCACCAAAGCAGCCGACGCGGATTACAGCGGCTTTATTGGCGACCCTGCCATCAAACATGATTACTCCGTCAGTGTGGAAAAGCTCGCCAGCGATGGTGATTTCATAGTCTCGGGCGAGATCGTTGTCAATAACCCCACCCCCTTCAGCGTGAACTTCACCGTCACCGACGTGGTGGGAGACACCCCGGCAGCGGTTAGCTGCCCAACCTACAACCTGGCGGCTGGCGCCAGTGTGACCTGCACGTATGAAGCTGCTCTGGATGGAGCGGTGGATGGCGTCAACACAGCCACCATCACGGCTGACAACGGGCTGGAGAGCATCACCGCCAGCGCGCCGTATGCCTTTGGCGACCCGACCCTGGTAGGTCTCGAGACGATCCATGTCAGCGACAGCTACATGGGCGCGCTCGGTTCCACCAGCGAATCCAGCACCTTCTTCTACAGTAAGGACTTCACCTGCCCCACGGATCTCAGCCTGTATACCGGCGGGGTCTATGTGGCTGAAGCAGACGTCAATACTGCCACCATCGACGAGCTGCAAGAGTCTGATATCGCCACAGTGAACCTGACCTGCTATGCGCCTGAGGTAAGCAAGACCGCTAAGGCTGAATACGCCAAGGAATATACCTGGGATATCGTCAAGGAATACGACGGCACCTACAAGAAGTTCATCGGCGATGCCCCCACCACCCACGATTATCTGGTCAGTGTAGACCAGGGCTTTACTGAGACTGGCTACGCCGTCAGTGGGGATATCACGGTAAATAACCCCAATCCTGATGCGGCGATGACGGTTGCCGTGGCTGACCTGGTGGATGGCATTCCCGCCGTGCTGGAGTGCGGCGGCACGCTGGTCGTCCCTGCGGGCGGCAGCGCTGCGTGCGGCTACTCTGCCGATCTGCCAGCCAAAGAGGATGGCGCCAACACCGCCACGGTATCCTTCAAAGGGCTGGAGTTCTATGCCAGCGCTGACTATACCTTTGGCGAGGCGACCTCCGTGGTAGGCGATGCAGTCATCCACGTCACCGATAGCAATGGGCAGGCGTGGGAAGCCAGCGGCGATGCCGAATGGGCTTACACCCAGGACTTCTCCTGCCCCACTGACCCGGCGCTCTATGTGGACGGATTCTACAGCTTCACCCACAAGAACACCGCCAAGATCACAGAGACCGGGGCATCCGATGACGCTCTGGTGACCGTCAAATGCTACGCTCCCAAAGTCAGCAAGGATGCTGATACCGAGTGGTTCAAGAAGATCGATTGGGATATCACCAAGAGCGTGGACCCGGATACACTGATCGGCTTTGCCGGGGAAAGTTTCACGGCTGGCTATGATGTATTCGTCGATCAGACCATCACGCCATCTGGATACCGCGCCTACGGCAATATTTATGTAACCAACCCGGCAGATGCCCCTGGCCCGATGACGGTCAGCGTGGCTGACGTGTTGAACGGAGTCGCTGCCACCCTGGATTGTGATGGCAGCCTGACGGTGGCAGCCGGTGAGACTGCATCCTGCGGGTACACAGTGGACCTGCCCGACGCCAAGACGCGCCTCAACAGCGCCAAAGTAACTTTCAACCAGATCGACTTCCTGGCTACCGCAGACGTGATCTTCGGCGACCCGATTGTGGTGGGCTACCCGGCGATCCATATCACCGACAGCGTGGTGGGCGATCTGGGCAAAGCCGGTGGCGATTTCACCTTCGAGTACGCGCGTGAATTCTCCTGCTCATCCGAACCGGATGATTATACAGATGGTTTCTACAAGGCGGAGTACGAAAATATCGCCACCATCGTGGAAACCGGCCAGTTTGACAAGGCCACGGTTACGGTCAAATGCTACGCCCCCGGCGTCTCCAAAACCGCCGAAGGCAGCATCGACAAAACCTTCGACTGGACCATCCTCAAGACCGCCACCCCACCCACAGGCGGTCAGCCTGGTGATACGGTTGATTGGACCTGGACGGTAAGTGTGGATTACACCACCACCCTGGGCGACCCCACGGTCTCGGGTGTAATTACCGTCGTCAACCCCCACCCCAACGAGCCAATGACCGTTGCCCTCAGCGATGTGCTGGATGATGGCACAGCGGTGAGCCTGGATTGCGGCGGCAGCCTGACTGTACCCGCCGCCGGCAGTGCCACCTGCACTTACAGCGCCGCGGCGACACCTAAGGCCACGCTGAATACGGTCACAGCCAGCTTCAATGGTATTGACTTCAGCGCCGTACAACCGATCACCTGGACGGTCAACCCGGTTAACGGCACAGCGCATGTCACCGACCAGATGATTGGGCTGGACGAGGATGTATCCAAGCCGACCACCTGGACAGCCACTGGAGAGCACACCTGCTCCACGCTCAAAGCGGACTATGATGAGACGGGCATGTACAATGTCAAGCTCAACAACACCGCCACCATCACCTGGGGTGACAAGAGCGCTTCGTCCACCGCCCAGACTGCGTATGCCTGCAAAGCCGGATTTGTGGACGTGACCAAGACCACCAACGGCGCGGTCAGCCCGGCACGCGACCGGCAGTTTGCGCTCTACACCGGCGGCTTTGACGGCAGCCTGGTGGCCAGCGCTTCCACACTCGATGACGCGGATGGTGTGCTGTTCGATGAGCTGGCCCTGCGCCCGCTGACCCGATATACGGTTTGCGAGCTGGGCGTGCCAGCCGGCTGGACCTCCTCCTGGATGATCGATCTGGAAGGCGACGAGCTGGGCATAGCACCCATCGCTCCCTACAACCCGGATGATCCTGAGAATCTCGGCAATCTGTGTGTGGACTTCTACCCATCCCTGATCGTGGATGGCAAGATCGGCAAGCGCACCACCACCCACTTCACGGTGAACAACGTGCTGGCGGACGGCGACCCACGCACGCCTGGCTACTGGAAGAACTGGAACACCTGCACCGGCGGCAACCAGCCAGCCACGTCTCAGGATAATGGCGGTTGGGCAGAAGGCTTCTGGCTGCTGGATGATGTGCTTGATCCAGCCATCGGCGGCGGCGTCACCTGGGATGATCTGCTGGAAGATGAGTTTGTCTTCCCCATCGATAGCTGTGAGCTGGGGGTCTCCATCCTGAATACGCGTGACTTTGACACCGGCAGACAGCGTGCCAGCGACCCGGCCTACAACCTGGCCAAGCACCTGCTGGCAGCACAGGCAAATCTGATTGCCGGCGCCTGCAGCCCAGACCCCGCCACAGGTATCGAACTTGGCGAAGTGATCCTGCAGGCAGAAACCCTGCTGGATGAGATCGACTTTGATGGGATAGGCCCTGGCATCGACAGACGAGCTGATCCAGACCGTGCGGAGCTGGCCCTCTCCCTGGCGCATATCCTGAACGAGTATAATAATGGCAGGTACTGCGGCAGCACCTACGCCGGACCCTAACCGGTCTGCCAGCATTTACTCTGTACCGTAAGTAGCGCACGGGGTGGGAGCCAACCTCCCACCCCGTGTTCACAATTACCCGTGTTCAACCGGAGGTACATATGCGCCTGAATACCCTCATCCGCCAGCTGCTGCTGTTCACCCTGACGGGCACCGCCATCGCCGGCAGCGCTTTGTTGACCAACCCGGGCGCCAGGGCTGCACCGGCTGAAGAAGTCAGCCTGACGGTCTATGAGACCGAGCTGAACGAGTATGGCAATCCCTACGAGCTGAACAGCGCCGCGGATGGCTCACTTTGGGTCTCGGATAATGGTGCGGGAGAAATCCGCCATTACAGCGTGGATGGCGACAGCCTGGTGATCTACTCCGGGCTGGGGGCGGTCTCAGATGCCCGCCCGGCGCCTGATGGGACTGTATGGTTCGTGGACCAGGATACGGCCAATCTGAGCCGCCTGGACACCAGCCCGGGCCTGGAAGCGGTGCAGTTCTGGGCGCTGCCGGGCGGCAGCACGGCTGGCTTTGGTACGGCCCTGGATGGCCAGGGGAGAATCTGGGTCAGCGACGCAAGCCAGGCCAAGCTGTTCAGCTTCGACCCTGATAGCCCGGACGTCAATGTCTGTACGTATGATACTTCGGCGCTGGCGATCTCAGGCAGCCCGTACATCACATTTGATGGCGCAAAGTTGTGGTTCTCCAGTATCAACCACAATACGATCTTACGCCTGGATCCGTCTACCCTGGAGCTGAGCAAGTGGACCGGCACCGATGACCCGTGGAATCCTGTGCCGGAAAGCTTTACCGGTGATGGGACAGGTGGCCTGTGGTTTGCTGATTCGACCGGCTACCTGGTGCACCTGGATTTGACCGATCCTGAAGCAGCACAGTTTGAGCGCTTCCGCGTGCCAGGCGGAGGCGGAAAGCCTTACATGCTGGGACGCCAGGATCAGCAGGTGTGGTACAGCGGGCAGGAACCCGGGACGCTGGGCATGCTGCTGCCCGATATGGCGAGTAATACAGCCTCTTCCCCGGTATACGCCACTGCCACGCTCACATCCGAATGCGTCCAGATTGACCCGGTTTCAGGGCCTCCCGTAACGGTTAGTGCGCCTGGTGAGCCCGTCTGGACACCGGTCCAGTACACCGCCAGTGATCCCAGCCCGGGCTGGATGCTGCTGGCCCTGGGCGCAGAATCCTTCCCCTGGGGCATCCACATGGCGGGCAATCGCCTGTGGGCGGTGGATAACGGGCGCAGCATGCTGCTGCGAGCAGATGTCGTGGCGGAGGTTACTGCATGCAAACTGCAGGACGGGGACAACGATCTGGCGACCACGGACGACCAGACTCCGCTCGCGAGTTGGGGCATGACCCTGAACATGGATGGTGGAGCCCTCAATACTGCGCTTACCGGCGCGGATGGCTGCGTGAGCTGGGCGGGCCTGGAACTTGGACGCGCCTACAGCGTGCAGGAAGAGCAGCGCTCGGGCTGGCTGGCGTTGAGCCCTGAAACGGGTCTGTGCGAGCTGGGCGTGCCGGGCCTGCCCGGGGAGCACACCTGCGAGTTCATCAATGCCCAGGGTCTGTCAGCGATCTTTTTACCACTGGTCATGCGCCCGGTGCTGCCGACGGAGTAGCCGCCACGCAACCTCTGCGCTGCCTGACTGCTTTATTCGCCGTTTGCCTGCTGGCAGGCTGCGCGGGCGCGGCGCCTACAACAACGCCCACAGCCACGTCTGCTCCCACGACGGCCGCACCGGCTGCGACCTCCGACCCGTATTTCCTCTCCGATGGCGGCGGGGAACCGCGCACAGCCGGGTACTGGCTGCTGTGGAATAGCTGCGCCCCCGATAACCGCGCCGAGACGGCGCGCCTCAACGGCGGGCGGGCGGCGGGCTGGATTTTACTGGAAGACCTGCTGGCCGATCCAGGGATCAATCTGGGCGGGTTGAAAATAGAAACCTGTCCACAGGCGCTGGAGCTGCTGCAGGAGCGCAGCCTGAGCGGTGAGCCGCGCAGCGGCGATCTGGCGTACAGCCTGGCAGGACAGTTGCTGGTCGCCCAGCTCAATCTGGAAGCCGGCGCCGAATCCTGCCTGGGGGTGGTGAAGGCTGTGCTGGGGGCGCAAGAGCTGCTGGGCGAGTTGGGCTTCGATGGCGAGAGGGCCTTGCTCAGCCCGGGCAACCCGGCAGTTGAGCCGCGCGCTGAAGCCGAGCTGTATATGTATGCTCTACAGGAGTACAACCGCGGCGAGCTGTGCCGCTGAACGCCAATGTATGATCTTTTTCGGCTGATTGTGTGTTGAATTAATCAGCAGGGCGAAGCGTGTTTCGAGCGCTTATGATGGCGCCTGGCGTACTGCTTCGCCCTGCTGTTGGCAATCAAGGTGCTCGACTGCCGGTATATGGTTTTCCCCTATCTTACAAAATAACCATCCGATAGCGTCTTCAGGAAGGCCACGATGTTATTCACCTGCGGGCGGGGGAACATGCTCTGGGTGGCGCGATTCAGGTCCACTTCGGGGGGCGGGAAGATTTCCGCCATGCCGGTGCAGTCACCCATATTTGGGTCGCCCATATTTGGGTCGCCCATATTTGGGTCGCCCATATTTGGGTCGCCCATATTTGGGTCGCCCATATTTGGGTCGCCCATATTTGGGTCGCCCATGCAGTCTTCGCCACCCATTCCGCCACCCATACCGCCACCCATACCGCTGTCCATGGCGGCGCGCCAGTGATAGAAGAAGACTATATCTTCCAGCGACTTGAAGAATCCGTTGTGCCCGTAAGCCTTGACAAAGTCCTCGGACGGGCGCAGGTCCACGTTGCGCAGGGTGGGCACTTTGACCTTGCCCAACTCCGGCTCGTAGACCTCGGCCGGATAACCGGCGCTCTTGAGGAAACCGCCCAGTCCGTAGTCCACCCAGTCGGCGCCATCGGGATTCCAGGCCGCCGGCATGCTGTAGAAGGGATTGTCGGGGTTCCTGGGGACGCCGATATTGTCGTAGCCATAATCGGTGAACAGCGGGTAGCCGGCAGGACCCGGCTCGAGGGTGTGGCAGGACGAACAATCCGCGCGGTCATTGAACACTGCCAGGCCCTGCAGCTCGGGGTCTGTCAGGCCCAGGTTGCGGAACGCCGTCCAGCGATTGGGGTTCATTCCGCCGCCGGGGCACCCCATGGATCCCCCCATGGGGTCGCCCATGGCGCCACCACCCATGCCGCCACCACCGCCGCCCCCACCGCCTGTGCCACATCGGATTTTGGTAACGTCCTTACCGGCGGCTATGGCAGCCTCCCAGAACAGGTCAAACTTGGAGCTGTAGGGGTTGACTTCCGGGCTGCGCTCGTAAGCCGCGACGGAACGGCCGATGCGCTCATAAACACCGTCCGTATCTTTGGCGCAGTCCAGTGAGCCAGCGCCCCAAACCTGCTCGAAGAGCGCGGCGTAGTCTGATTGCCGGACGCGCACACACAGCACCTGGGCGTTGGCCAGGGCCTGCTCCAGTGGATTCAGGAAGGGTCCCTGAGCCTGCTCGGCCAGCGGGTCGCCCAGGATGGCGCCGGTTGCGCGCCCGTCCCAGAACATGCCGCCGAACCAGCCACCGTCCAGCTCATCAAAGAACAACAAAAAGCTGTCGCCGGCGTAGGCGGAGGTGGGCGGTTTACGATTCCCGAAGTGGTTAGGCAGCGCCCCCTCGTACACCGCCCCGCTGGCATTCACCAGCGCGTCCGGGCCGGTAAAACCGACTTGCGCGGCATGGCAACTGGCGCATGACTGCGTGCCGTTGGCCGATAGGTCGGGATCGAAGAAGATGGCCCTGCCGAGAGCGATCATGCCATCCGGGTCTGGCAGCGGCTCCTGAGCCTGCGCCACAGGCTGACCGGCGAGCAGCCACAGACCAGTCGCCAGAAGCAATGTGATCAAGATCAATGTTAGCTTTCTCATTTTAACCTCCCCATGGTGAACATATTTTTATTGATTGGATTATTTAACCAGCCAGGGTTCTCATGCCTGGTCTTCAGGCTAGCCTGGGTTTCAGGCTCGCCTGGTCTGCAGGCTCGCCTGGGTTTCCGGCTTGCCGCCCTTACCATCCCCGAGGGCAGGGCGGGCAAGCCGGGGGAACTGCTACAAACCAGCATCAGTTGCTTATATTAGGTTCTCCTGCATAGCACCTTCCTTCAATCGCCTAGTGAACCGGCGCAAGCGCCAGTCAATTACATACCTTCCATTGGCGCGGGTGCGTTGGGGTCCACGGGTCCAATACGGAAGGGGCGCATCATTTCATTGTCTTCATGCTCCACGATATGGCAGTGCCAGACAAAGGTGCCGGGTGTGCTGAACGTGCCGCGCAGGCGGGTGACTTCGCCGGGATAGGCAATCACCGTGTCCTTGCCGCCGCTCTCCCAGAGCTCCGCCGGACGCACCTCGCCGCTCAGCTGCACCGGCAGGACCGGTTCTTCCGTCTCATCATCGAGCACCAGCTTCTCCCGGTTCAAGACTTCAAAGGTGATCTCGTGGATGTGCATGGGATGGGCATCGCCAGTGAAGTTGTAGAATTCCCAGTCTTCGGTATCGCCCACATTGGGGTTCTCAGTGATGGGATCGGACCACATCATGTGCATGGGCTCACCCATCTCGTCTACGGTGCCCAGGACGGCCTCGGCCGGCCCGTCGTAGTACATGGACATCATTTCCATCAAGGCCAGCGGGCGCGTGGTTACCGGCGCGGGGAGTGGGACGATGGCGGGCAGCACCAGGAATTGGGGCGGTGTGGTGGGGTCCGGACCCATGGCAGGCACGACATTGAACAGCATGATCTGACCGGTGCTGTCTGGATCTGCCACTTCGAAATCATCTCCAGGCACACCGCCGCCAAAGGGCTCATCCGGGCCGACATTGCCCAGGACGTAATTACCCGGCGGCACATTGGTGAAGTCCACGATCAGGTCCGCCCGCTCGGCCAGGGCCATCAACAGGCGATTACCATTGTCCGCGCTGAGATTCACCGGCGCGGCCAGGAAGCCACCCTCGTTACCAATCTGCCATACTTCCACCCCGGGGATCTGGTTGAAGTCCAGGATCAGGAAGCGCGACTGGCAGCCATTCAGGAAGCGCAACCGATAGCGGCGCTTTTCCACGGTCTGGAAGGGCCAGGTATTGCCGTTGACCATGATCATATTGCCGAAGAACTCCGGGTTCCAATACGGCGAAAGGTCGGTAGCCGGGAGATAGCCGGGATCATCGGCGGTTGCCTCATCGAAAAAGGCGCGCGTGTCCGGGTAAAACAGCGAGCCGTCGGCATTGAAGGCGCGGTCCTGGATGGCGATGGGGATCTCGTAGTAGGTCTTATTGGGTGGGAACTTATCGTTCTCCATGGGGGCGGGGCCCGGCAGCACCGCAGGTCTGCCAGAGCGCGCATCCAGCACGGCCTTGTCACCGGCTGGCCCGCCGCGCACGATAAAGAAACCCGCCGGTCCGGCGTACACATTCAGGCGCGTCATGCCCAGGGTGTGGTCGTGATACCAGAGCGTCGAAGCGCGATTGTTGTTCGGGTACTGGAAGGTGGCAAAACCCGGCCCCCAGGTCTCCCCGAAACCGGCCAGCGCTTTGCCACTGAAGTAATCGTACCAGGTGCCCCGATCCGCATAACCCTCCGGGATATCGTTGGCGGCGGGCAAATACCACGCTTCGGCGTAGCCGTCGCTTTCATCGCCCACGCCCACGGCGCCGTGCACGTGGGTGACGACCGGCACCGGGCCAGTGTATGGGAGGGGTGTGGTGTCAAAGGTCGGGCGCGTGTCGCGGCCCATTTCTCCACCGGGTGGATTGGCCCAGTGCAGGGTGGGGTCCACCGGCAGCAGGTGAGGCAGGTAATTGCCATTGGCATCCAGCAGATCGTTAATCCACTTCACGCGCACCGGGCGGTTCCATTCGGCTTCGATGGTCAGCGAGGGGGCATTGTGGATTAAGAGACCTTTCTTAGAGGCCGAGCTGATCGCCCCATAGCCCCACACGGTGGTCGCCGGGAGGCCAGCCGGCAAGATCTGCTGGGCGAACTGCTTCACCGAGATCTCGTAGTAATCAACCGGCTTGCCGCCCTGCTGGGTGAGTGTGGCGGCGCGCGGCATTACCGGCGGGATGAGCAAAGGTGTCAGGTATTTGGGGACGGCCGCGGGGTCCAGCGTTCCGCCCGGGATGGCGGCCAACGCGCGTGGCAGATATTTGCCGTGCGAGGCTGCATATAATGATAGCAATCCGGCGCCGCTCAATTTAAGAAATTCGCGTCTGGATAGCATAGGTACCTCCATTGTTAAATTGGGCCAGATAAAATTGGCTGAGATGCTGGCCTGACGTAACTGCTAATGTGGATAGTCTGCCAACCGTTAAAGAAGGAGGGGGAGGGAGTAACTCCCTCCCCCTGTGGTGCGTGTGGAACTTACGGGGTGAGGATGGGGAATGGACTGGCATTCGCCCAGGCGGAGACCCCGGCGCCGTTGACTGCCCGTACTCTGAAGTAGAAGGCGGTGAAGCGAGGCAGGTTGCCGGTGGTGTAGGTGGTGACATCCGCCCCTATATTGTTGACAATCACCAGGTTGGCGGTGAAGTCGGGGCTGGTGGAGCGTTGGATCTCATAGCCCGTCTCATTCGCCACGTTGGTCCAGGTCAGGGTGACCCTGGCGCTGCGGTTGTTGATGCGTACCGCGCTGGCCAACACAGGCGCAGGAGAAGCGGGCGGCGCGGGCACGCTGGCGCTGGCCAGGTTGGAGTAAGCCGACTGTCCAGCCAGGTTGATGGCGGCCACCCGGTAGGTGTAGGTTACACCGGGGGCCACATTGGTATCTATGTAGCTCACGCTGCCGGTGTTGTTGCGAGCTGCGACCGTGACCAGGACAGAGAAGTTCACTCCATCCAGGGCACGCTCGATCACGAAGCCGGTCTCATTGGTGGCGTTGTCGGTCCAGGTGAGGGCAATCTGCGGGCCAGTCTGGAAGGCAGCGCTCAGGTTGGTGGGTGCGGCCGGCAGGGTCAGCGGGACGGTGCCAACCATGACGGTTTCGGAAGGCAGGGAGACCATGGTCTCATTGGGGAAGCCGATCGAAGGCGCTGCGTAGACCGCAGTATCGCCAACAGTGTTGGAGGCGATCACCCGGTAAGCATAAGCCGTGTTCGTGTTCCCGATCGGGTCGTTATAGAAGATCGTGTTGGCAGGCAGGACAGCGATATCGGTCCACGGGCCGGTGAGCGAGGCTGCGCGCTGCACAGTGAAGGCGGTCTCATTCAGTGAGTTATCCACCCAGGCCAGGTCCACGCCCCGGTTGTTGCCGTTGCCTTCCAGGGTTGCCGTGAGCAGGCTGGGCGCATTGGGGGTTACCCCCACCACGACCGGGCGCATCATGTCCATTTCTTCGTGGCTGAGGATGTGGCAGTGCCAGACGTACTCCCAGCCGAAGTTGACGGTGTGGTTGAAGATCTCCACCGGCTCGCCGGAGGGATCGAAGATGACCATGCCCATATCCAGGGGAGCGCCGTCTGGCATGGAGGGATCGAGCAGGCGCACGCTGTTGGGCAGGTCCCAAGGAACATTCGGAACCAGCGGTCGCAAAGCCACGATGGTATCTTCCAGCGGGCTGATGCGCACGGTATCCTTCCAGCCCAGCTCATTGGCCTCGGGTTTGCGGATGATGCCATCCCAACCCACGCGGTTGATGAGCTGCACGTCGTACAGGTGGAAGTGGATGGGGTGCGTGTCCACGCCGTTGTGGGTGACCTTCCAGATCTGCGTGCCGTCGTTTGTGGCGGCGATAGGCTCCAGCGCAACGCCTGGTGGTAGGTCGATGCTGCGCAGCACCTCGGTGGGCGGCATGACAAAGCCATACAGGAGCATGTTCTGCGCGCCGGCGGTGGCGTTGGGCGTCTCAAGACCCAGGAAGCCGCTCATGCGACCGTATTCGGGGTCAAAGGCTTCACCCATTTCATCCTGGATCTGCTTGGGTTTGAGCGGCATAGTCAGCTCATCGCCATCTACCGCCGTATCGGTCAGTAAGGTCTCAAAGGTCAGCGAGGTATCGAAGATCTGCACCAGGCCAGCCTGTGGGCCGTTATCCTGGAACGATGTGCCGTAAGCCGAGTTGTAAGCGCCCTGCCCGACCACGATGGGATGCTGGGAGGTCTCGAACACGCCCTGTCCGCCCAGGCTGGTGGACAGGAATGCGGTCTCGAGCGCCAGCAGGTTATAAGCAGGGGCTGGGGCAGCCGGGTCGGCCGCGGCGACCTTGATCTGCATCACGGTGCGCGTGTTGGGGCCGTACCCAGGCAGGGTGGAAGGTGCGCCGCCGGTGTCGCGGTAGTCGCCGTTGCCGGTGTAGTAGTCATAGCGAGGATCACGGGCCGGGAAGGCGGCCGGGGCGTCGTTGTACAGGATCAGGGTCTGCCCGGCGAAGGCCGAGAAGTCCACGATCACATCGGCGCGCTCGGCAGGACCCATCAGCAGGGAGTGCAGATCCACGTTGCCGGCATTGAACACGGTGGGATCATTCACCCAGGTGGTGGGCTGCGCCGGGATCACGGTTGGCGCAGGCAAGAAGCCGCCTTCGGTCCCGACCTGGATCCAGCTCGGGCCTTCGGTGCCGAGCAGCGGGGTGGGGTGGACGGTTGGATCATCCAGCGCAGCAAGCACTTCGGCGGGGTTCAGGGGTGCTTCGGTGCAGGTCACACCCGAAAGGGAGGGCGCCGGAGCTGTATTGTTAGCGTCACAGATGACGCCGTTGGCATCCACCGCCTGGTAGAAGGACAGGTTGAAGAAGCGATCATTGGCGGCGTTCAGGATGCGGAAGCGGTAGGTTTTGGGATCCACCGTCAGGGTCGGGTAAACCGTGCCATTGACCACCGGGGTATCCATGAAGGCTTCCATACCCATCGAGTTGAAGGGCACACCTGGCATCAGCTCAGGCTCGCACCACTGCACGTTGGGATCGCAGGCAGGATCGTAATACGCGTTGGGGATGGGGCCGTACTCGATATTGGACGTGGGCGGCCAGAACCAGGGCCCGTACGCCCAGCGCCCGAACTGGTTGACGCCCGAGCTATCGCCGGGATTCTGAGCAGGTGAGTAGACGTGCGGCAGCCACAGGTTGCCAGGGCCGCCCCAGCGCTCGATATCCCAGGTCTCGTCGCTGACGGCGAGCTGTGATTCGCTGGGTACAAAGGTCTTATCCTGGATGACCAGCGGGATGGTGCTGTCTGCGCCGGGTAGGAGACCCTGGTTGAGCAGGGATGCTTCGGCGGCATCGGTGATGATATAGGGGGCAGCCTCGCCGGCGTAGACGTTCAGGCGCGTAATGCCCCAGGAGTGGTCGTGGTAGAACATCAGGCGTGCAGATTGCTGGTTGGTGTAGTAGAAGGTCATCACGCCGTCATCAGGAGCGCCCGAGTCGCCCATATCGGGGACTGGGCTGACGCTGACGCCCTGGGGATACGCACCAGGATCGTTCGCCGGGGTGATCCACTGGTGGGGTGTGCCGTCGCTGATCCACGGGGAAATACCGCCGTGCAGGTGCAGGGTGGCGCGGTTCTCGGTGTAGCAGCCATCTGGCTTGGGGGTGCGGTTACCTAAATCATCGTAGGCCATGCCGCATTTCGGGTTCTGGGGGTCCATCTCCACCATGGGGTACAGGTCGGGCCCCATGCCCGAGCCCATCACGGTGGTGTCGACCGGGATGAACAGGTCGCCGGCGACGCCGGTGGGCAGCAGGTTGTAGAACTTGATGCGCACCGGGCGATCTTTGGTGGCGACGATGGTCGGCCCCAGGTAGTGCGGCGGGGTCACGCCAAAGAAGCCAGGGATATCCACCGAGGTGCCGTCCAACAGGTCATTGCTGAGCTGGACATGCTCACCCGGTACAGCGGTGGTTGATACCTGTACGTAACCACGCAGCAGGGTGCCGGGCAGGTCGGAGTGCATCTGCTCGCGGTACTGCACCACGGCGATTTCGTAGTAGTCTGCTTCAACCCCGCCAACGGTGACAACTTCCGGCACAGCTACGGGGAGGTACTGGTCCAGGGTGGGTGTGCCGTTGCCGGTGCAATCCACCCCAGCCGCGGGGGCGCACAGCATGGGCAGCTCATCCACGAACTTGCGGATGCCGCCCGAGACGATAACATGTTGCTGTCTGTCGGACGCTGGATCAGGCAAAAAGTGGGTCGTCAGGGCCTCGCTGGCGAGCTGCTGCCCCAGCAGTACGGCCGTCTCGGTCGAGCTGCGGAAGTGCATGCCACCCCAGGTACGCGCATTTTCGATCTCTGTACGCATCTCGGCAGCACTCGTATAGGTGCGCATCGTGCCGGTCGCCATGCTGCTCAGAGTCACGTTGAATGTTGGGCCAAGCAAGGCTTCGTACAGCGCAGCCTGAGATGATACGAAAGAGCCATGTCCCGCCATATATTCGGGGAAGTTAGGCGTCATTTCTGCCGGCATCCAGGGATTTAGTGGATCAACCACGGTCGGCGAATAGGTGCCATCCGGATTGGTGTGGTTGATGGCGGTCACCGGGCGCCAGAAGCTGTACAGGTATTTGGTGTCGTAGGTGGCGATCAGGCTGTCGGTGGCGATCATATTGCCCATCGCCATCAGGCGCGCTGTCTCCAGCAGGTTCAGGCCCTCGGCCTGAGCGAGCTGGCGGTAAGAGGCCTGGGTCTGGATGACCATGTTGGTGGTCCAGAATTTGGCGGTCTCAGCCATCTCAGCGGTTCGCAGGGGACTCATTGCGGTACCAGTTTCTTTGACCTCAGCAAAGTCCAGCAGATACTCGGGGTCGTTGCTGGCGTACTCGGGGTCGCCAAGCACTGGAGGCACAGAATATTGGGAGGTGTATTCCGCGATGTTGGTGCGCAGGAACGGCTGTAGATTTTTCATCCATGCGTCCCAGGGAGCGGCGTAAGTGCCATCGGGAAGCAGCAAGGTCGGCTCCCAGACGCCTGGGCCAGGTGGCAGGATCACATAGCCACCATCGCCGGTCAGGACATCGCCGGTGCGCAGAGTAAGAATCCCGGCTGCCGCAGCCTCGCCGATGGCGATACCGGCCGTCTTACTGGCCCCATCGGGAATGGCAGCCAACGAGGAGGCATAGAACAGAGGCAAGGTTCCATCAAGCGGGAAATAATTCGCCAGAACCCCATAAGCCGCCGCCGCCACCGCGGCTTCGCGGGAGGCTGTTGGATCAGAACCCGGCATAACTGCCGCAGTATACGGTGTGAAGCCACCTTCAATAGCCACCAGGGCATCATAAACCGCAGCCTGGGTGTAGGCCAGGTAGACGAACGCTTGCGCCATCGAAACGGGGCCCATGGTCATGGGCATGCCCGGCATGGGGGTGGGCTGCAGGAACTCCTGGACAAAGGCGTTCCAATCCGCCACCACGTTACTGGGCAGCGGGCTGTTGGCGTAGTTGGGGTGGCTGAAGTAACGCGGGGCGTCACCGGCCATAGCCATATCCATGGTGGTGATGGCCGTCGCATCCAGCGTCAGGCCTGCATCCGCAGCGCGCGCCGCAGCCGCCTCGCGGTCAGCCTGGGTGATTTTCTCCGGCTTGTCGGGCGGTGTGGGCGGCTCGGCGCTTACGGTAAAGGTATTGCTTCCCACCAGGGAAGTCAGAAATACCAGCAGGAAAAATAAATTCCACAACTTGCTCTTAAACATGGGCTTGCTCCTTATCAAAATATTGGGTGCGGGTTGATTGATTATCTGGAGTAAAGTAATGATTCATAGTTGACTTATTTCACCTCCCATTGTCTCAGTTCAGTGTGCTGCACGAAGCACAGCGGGTCAGTATCCATTCAATGCGCTGGTTGGTATAGATGCCCCCTGGGGTAACCTTGAATTGTTCAGTCCATATTTGTCTCAGCCCCTGTATTTCTCCTAAATGTTTCAGTCTCGGGTTGTTAGCCTGATCAATTTCCCCCAGCAGATATTGAATATCGGCGCCAATCTGCAGCACCCTGGCATTCCAGCGATTTTCCGAGAACGGCATACTCGCTAAGCGGGCACTGCGGTTGTAGCGATCATACCAATAGGGCAGGGCGGTGCGCCGCAGCCATTCCGGATCGGTGACGGCCAGGGTTTCCAGCGCCTGGTACATGGCCTCCACCACTTCGTCAAAGCGGTGTACGGTGCACACGCTGACCAGCACCTGCTGGGCGGTCAGAGGCTGTTCCCCTGCCGGTTTGAGCAGGCCAAAGTCCACCAGGCGCTCCAACAGGCCTTGAAAGATCTCAGCGCTGCAGGGATCGGTGAATTGTTGGCGGCGAAATTCGCACAAGAGATTGGGATCAAACCTGGGGAAGTTGATGGGCAAATGTAAGGCGTACTTCAGGTCCACCCGGTTGCGAACGGCTTCCACGATTTGACCATTGGTCATTTCTTCCATATACTGGAACACAGTCAGGAAATGGTTCTGGATGTAGGTTTCCAACGAGCGCTTGTGGTTGGAAAAGGGACTGAATTCCAACGGAATGAGATCCGCCAGGAGCTCGTTGAAGTGATCCCCCAGCCTTAAATAAATATTGCCCTTCCCGTACTGGGCAGTCGCCGCCCGGCGCGTATCTTCAGGTATGGGTGTATAGGCGATCGGATGAAACCTCATACTGGATCCCGCCCTCTGAACAAGTTACTCCTTGCAATTCCGTAAGCCTACTATAGCGATTTAAGCCAGGCGGGACAAGCGCACTAAATCACCGATTTTCGCGCAATCTTATGCGCAATGAGTACGCGCACGCTCCTGGAAAAACACGCCTGGCAGCCCGCACAATCTACGCTGAATCAAAATCCGGTCACGTAGAAACTACGCGACCGGATATCTATACGGCAATTCTGGCAATCAAGAGAGTGAGAGACCTACCCGCGCCTCAGGGTTTCAAGGCCGACGGGTTATTTTTGTGGCTTTTTTCCCGACCAGCCGTGCTTTTCCACATACTCCATCAGCTCTACCCGGCTTTTTACACCCAGCTTGCTGACCAGGTTAGCCCGGTGCCCTTCAACAGTGCGCGGACTGAGATTCAGTTCCTCGGCGATCTGGCGGTTGGTATAACCGCGCGCCAGCAGCAGCAGCACATCCAACTCACGGGCGGTGAGGGTTACCTCCGGGGACTGCTGGCTGTCATTGAGCGGCGAGAAATCCCTGACCAGTGCACTGGTCAGGGAGGGATGGATATACATGTAGCCCTTGGAGACCGAGCGAATAGCCTGGATCAGCTCTACATCATCAGCGCGCTTGAGAATATAGCCATGCGCCCCAGCCCGCAGCATCTCGCGCAGCATGCCCTCGTCTTCATGCACGGTCAGCGCCAGCACGCGCGTGGCAGGTGAAATCTCGCGCACCTGGCGCGTGGCCTCAATCCCACTCAGCCCTGGCAGGCTGATATCCATCAAGACAATGTCCGGTTTTAACTCGGCTACTTGCCTCAAGACATCGTTCCCGTCCTGGGCTTCACCGACCACAGTGATGTCGTCTACGCTGTGCAGTAAGGCGCGCAATCCGGTGCGGATCAGTCCGTGATCGTCAGCGATCAGTATGCGAATCGACATAAGGAATCTCCACGACGATGGTAGTCCCACCCCCAGGTTTGCTCTCTACCTGCAAAGTACCAGCCATCATTTGCGCTCGTTCTTGCATGCCCAATAATCCCAGGTGACCGCTCTTGCGCATCTGGGAAGTCTCAAAGCCGATGCCATCGTCTTCTATAATAACAATAACTTCGCCATCCCGGCATTCCAGAATTACATCAATATTACTGGCGCTGGCGTGCCGGACGGCGTTGGTCAGCGCCTCCTGCACAATACGGTACACATTGGTCTCCACATAATCGGGCAAGCGCACATTATCCCCAAAGCCGCTTATCTTGAAACGCATATTCAGGTGATAACGCTCGCCCAGATCTTTGACCAGTTGTTCCAAAGCGACCACCAGGCCCAGGTAATCCAGGCTGGCAGGGCGCAAGTCCATCGCCAGGCGGTGCAGCTCCTCCAACACCTGCTCGGTGAGCTGCTTTAATTCGGCCATGCGCGCCGTGAATTTATCCGGCTGGTCGACTTCCTGCTCCAGCAGACGCAGGCCGAACTTGAGCGCAGTCAGCGACTGGCTGGCTTCGTCGTGTAATTCACGCGCAATATAGCGCCGCTCGCTTTCCTGCACTTCCACCAGGCGCCGGGAGAGGGACTGCAGGCGTTCGTGCCCGGCGCGCACCTGTTCAAATAACCAGGCATTCTGTACTGCCATGGAGGCCTGGGCAATAACCACTTCGGCCAGCTTGACATGTTCAGCGTTGAAAAAGGCGGGGCTGGACCTGGCCAGGGCCAAAACCCCGATGGCTTTATCATTCACCAGGATCGGGATTCCCAGCCAGTTGCGAATGGTCTCGGTTGAGATGAGCGTCGTCCAGCCGGGATAGTTATGAGTATCGGGGATGAGCAGGCTCTGCCGGGTAGTTATCACCTCATGTAAGTACGGGGTGTCCCATTCCTCGAAGGATGCATTAATGGCGTGCTTGGGATCTGGCTCATCCTCAAATCCGCACATGGCCTGCAGCCTGAGTTGAGACTCATTCTCCGCCACCACGATATAAGCCCGGTCTGAGGGGACCAGGCGGCAGACATATTCCAGAAGGGTATTGATCACCTTTTCAAAGTTGAGGGTCTGGGTAAGCGCCCGGCTGACTTCGTTCAATATCTCCGCCACCTGGCGTGCAAAGTATTCAGCCGCGTACAGGCGCGCATTCTCCACTGCCAGAGCCGCCGGAGCAGCGAAAGCCATCAAACGCCGGGCTGTCTCTGGCTGAAAAGCGCCTACCTGGTCGCTCGTCAGGTTAATGATGCCGGTAATGCGCTCCCCCACGATCAATGGGGCGGCAAGATAAGAACAGGGCCACTCCATACCGGGGATGAGCAGCGCTTGTGGAGCAATGCTGGTATCTTCAATCAGCACTGGTTGGTGCGTGGAGCGCATCAATTCAATCAATGGGAAATCTTCCATGTGATACTGGTTCGCAGCGACTGGCGCGTCGTGTGAATCTCCTGAGCGATCTATCTGGTAGACGACCTTCAAATCACCATTATCAACCAATACAATATTGGCCAGCCGGTAATCGATCGAGCGGTGGATCTGCTCGAGAAAGGTCTTGAGCACTTCTTCCAGCTCCAGGCTGGCGTTCACAGCCAGCGTCGATTCGACCAGCCCTTCAGCCAGGGCGCGCTGCCTGCCTTCGGCAGCACTCAGGGCCATCAGGTCCTGGTTCTGCTGCTGTAACAACAATTCGGCGCGCTTGCGCTCGGTTACATCCACCAGGCTGAGCACCACGCCCTGGACAAGTCCATCCGCTCCGTACACCGGCTGCAAGCGCCAGTTCCAGTAGGTCACCCCGCGCTCGGGGTGGTTGGCATATTCAAAGGGTTTTTCAAGCACCGAGAACGGCTCTCCGCTTTCCACCACCTGCTGGAAAATGGCCTGGTTTTCTGCATTTGGGAATAGATCAAAGTGATTTTTACCCTGGTAAAACTCCACCAGGTGACCGTCAGAACTGGCGTAGGCCTCGTTGACCTGGATGAAATTGAAATCTCGATCCATGTAAGCAATCAGCACGTCAATGCTATTAAAGGCTCTACCGATCAGCTCGTTTGAATGGATCAAGGCCTGCTCGGCGCGCTTACGCTCGGTCACGTCCTCGTTGACCACAAACACCCCATGGAACTGCCCCAGGTCATCACAGACCGGGATAGCTGAGTTGAGGATCAGCTTGTGGGTGCCATCAAAGCATTCAATCTCAATCTCCTCATTCAAGGAGGTCTCTCCGCTGCGGATAGCGCGCGCGATGGCCCAGTCCTGCGGCTGGATGGGTTCGCCTGTGCTCAACCACCAGGCTTTATATTCGCCAAACTGCTCAATCCCCACATACCTGGCGCCAGCCCATATCTGCTGACCTGCCGGATTGCCATAAATGATGTTGCCGGTTTCGTCTGTGATCCACGCTCCAACCGGTAGCGCCTCAAAAGCGGTCTTGAACATGGCCTCGCTCCTGATCACCGCCTGCTCGGCGCGCTTGCGCTCGGTGATATCCTGATTGATGACGATCACGCCCTGGACCGAGTTGTTCTCATAAAACGGGGTGGTCGAATTCAGGATAATCTTATGCGAGCCATCAAAACATTCGATTTCCAGCTCCTCATCCAGGATGGTATCACCATGCTGGAGAGAGCGCGCGGCCGCCCATTCAGCAGGCTCAACCCGCTTGCCGGTATCCAGGCGCCAGGCTTTGTACTCGCTGTACTGTTCGATGCCCACATATTTGGCCCCAGACCAAATCTTCTGGCTGGCCTGGTTACCGTGCACAATATCCCCCTTGTGATCGGTAATCCACACCCCGACCGGTAAGTTCTCGAGCACCTTACTCAGCAGGGCTTCTGAGCGGTAACGTTCGTTGATCTGGGTAAATAAGGGGAGAAAATGGAAATAATACAACAGGGGAAAGATCAACGTGATCATAATCGTGGCGTCAACGAGGGTCTCCAACCAGTATGGCTCCGGCTGGAGGTAATAGATCACGATCATGGCGATGATCTCAGCAACGAAGATGCCCAGGATCAGAAGTATGGAAAGGCGCCGCTGGGAGAAAGTATCTTGATCGACCGGCCGGTCACCGGTGGAAAACGTCAGCTTGGGATCATTCATAGGTTGGTTTGCCTCGCAAACGCCATCAATTGGAAATGTAAAAGCGGGCCAAGGATGTATAACAATCAAACGCGAAGAAACAATATAAATTTAATTATACTCACATCTCACTTTTATAGCGCTTCTGCCTGATGTCCTGGCACTAATGAAAGCTTTACTCCGCCATAGGCCAAAATGTGTTTCAATAGCCATCCATCTGGACACGTGAGCGAACTAAAGAAATTATCGGTTGACAAATTCCTTGCTGTTTGCTAACCTTTAGTAGAACTCATCTCATGAATATGGGGCTGGGTGGTTCGACCACCTCAGATGGTATTCACCGTCCTGCTCAGCTCATATAAATTGGATTGTCAGCATTCAAGTATTCGGCGAGGTTGATTCAATGTTAGATTATTATTCAAAGAGCCGCCCCAGAGAAATGCAAGATATGATCGTGCGCCTGGCATATCTGGCGGAGATTAAGGAATGGGATTGCCGTGCGCACATAGAACGCATCCGCAGGTATGCGGCTGTGATCGGCAGTGGCCTGGAAATTGGCCCGCAAGATAATGAGCTGCTTTCGATGGCAGCCCAACTGCACGATATTGGCAAGGGATTGATGCCCGACGTTCTCTTGCACAAAGGTGGAAAATTTACAGACGAAGAAAGGGTGATCATTGAGCGGCATACCACAGATGGCGCAAAAATCCTGGAAAATTCCAACTCGCCGGTGCTGCAGATTGCTGCCAGCATTGCCGTAACCCACCAGGAACGCTGGGATGGCTCTGGATATCCCAATCATTTGAAAGGCGAGGAAATTCCCCTGGGTGGCAGGATTTGCGCTATTGTGGATGTGTTTGACGCCCTGACCACCGTGCGCACGTACAAGCAAACCGTCAGCCTGGATGAGGCTTTACAATTAATCTATGAGTCGGGCGGGATTCTGTTTGACCCGCTCATGGTCAGGATATTCAGAGACCACTTCGATGAAATCAAAAAAATCAAGTTGACCATCAAGGATTAAACCAAAAACCGGCCGGGGATTGAACAGTACCTCGACCGGTTTTCTATTTAACAACCGAGAGAAACAGAATCTGGCTGGTTATCCAGCCGCCTATCAGGGCGGGAAATCGTAAAACTCTTCAGTGATCTGGTTGGCGTAATAGATGCCGCGCGAACACTGGCTGTCCCCGGTAAAAAAGCCGACATCCCACCAGCTAATCTGGCTTTGTGAATGCTCATAAGCTGCCACCACAGAATCATACACGCAGGTGGGGCCGACATTGTAATTCATCAGTGTCAGCTTCCAGATGGTCGCGTAATCCACCACGGCGCTCGGCCACATATCGGTGGCGTTGGCCACAATCTGTTCAGTTTGTTCGCAGTGAGCATATACCGCCTCAGCCAGGTAAGCTATGCTGCGTTGGGCTTTGGGCATGTCGATCTTGTTCTCACAGGTCGGGCAGTACGCATCCATCAGGTTCAAGAAGTAATAAATTTCTTCGTAATCGATTTCACCACTGCAGTTTCCGGAGACGCTGCACAGCTGGCGGTACAGATTGGGACGCCAGTAAAGGGTCGTATGAGCGCCGAAGTAGGTCAGGTGCCCTAAACCGTAATGGTACTCCCCCCAGCGTCCGGGCCAAAACTGGCTTTCGTAGCGAATCAGCTGCTTGAGCAGTACAGGTGGAACGCTGGAATCCTTCCAGGCCTGCAAGATCGCTTCATCAAATGCGTTCTGCAGCACGCTGACCAGCGGGGCCGTTACAGCCAGACCGCAGGCGTTGGCATAACCGTCAATCCGCAAGCCCCCTGCAGGGCAGTCGGATGCATCTACGGCGGAATTTGAGATTAACTGCCCGGAAAGAAATGCCAGCTGCAGATCGGTGTGCAGCTGGTCGGCAGACTCGGGGACATAAATCCAGTGCATATCTTCTTCAGGAATATTTTCTCGGTCCTTACACACGGAAACTACGTCTTGAAAGAGATCGGATTTTGCGGGTGAGGGATTGGTGCTGCCCTTTACATTACCCACACTCAAAGGACTCAAGAAAAATAACCACAGGAACACGGCCAGCGCAATTTTTTTTATCAATGCAATGCCCCATACAGAGATGGTGGATAAATGAATAATTTCACCATCTGTCAATTATAACTTGCCCTGAGAAAACGTGTTCCTGAATCCTGGAAAATTGATATACACCCAGTAATTAATTTTTGGCGAATACACTTTCGGGCAGGTCAATACCATGAGCCCGCAGCTTGGCGATGAATTTGGGTCGCAATCCGGTTGGTTTCAGGTTTCCGACCACGCTGCCATCGCGCAGCGAAGTATAGTTATACACAAACAGATCCTGGAGGACGAGCGTATCGCCTTCCATACCCTGCACTTCGGTAACCTGCACAACTTTACGCTTGCCGTCTTTCATACGTTCCAGGTGCACGATCAGGTCAATCGAAGAAGACACCTGTTCGCGGATCGCTTTCAGCGGCAAATCCATACCGGCCATTAATACCATGATCTCGATACGGCGCAGGGCATCGCGCGGGCTGTTGGAGTGTACGGTGGTCATCGACCCATCGTGACCGGTGTTCATGGCTTGCAGCATATCCAGGGCCTCGCCGCCGCGGCATTCGCCGACGATGATGCGATCCGGGCGCATACGCAGGGCATTGATCACCAACTGGCGGATAGTAATTTCACCCCGCCCTTCAATATTCGGAGGGCGTTTTTCTAGGCGCACCACATGCTTGCGGTTGAGCTGCAGCTCGGCGGTATCTTCAATGGAGATAATGCGCTCGTTGGGAGGGATGAAGGCGGAAATCACATTCAGCAGAGTGGTCTTACCCGTGCCGGTGCCGCCGGAGATGACGGTGTTCACGCGCGCTTCAACACAGCCTTTTAAGAACATGGCTAAGGCAGGCGTCACCGAATTACTACTGACCAGATCATCCGAGGTGAAGGCTTTGACAGCGAACTTACGAATCGTCAGCACGGCACCACCCAGAGATAAAGGTGGAATGGTGGCATTGACGCGGTAACCGCTGGGCAAGCGCGCATCCACCATGGGTGAAGCCTCATCCACCCGGCGACCGATAGGTGCAACGATGCGGTCGATAATTCGCCGCAGATGGGTTTCGTCGTTGAATTTGATCGGCGTGTACTCGATCAAGCCATTTTTTTCAATAAAGACATCCGAGGCGCCATTGACCATAATTTCGGTGATCTCAGGATCGTTGAGCAGCGGTTCCAGTGGCCCGTAACCCGTAATTTCAGAAACGATACTCTCCAGCATCTGGCTGCGTTCTTCGCGGTTTAATAATAAATTCTTTTGGACCAGGAGCTCATTGAAGATGCCCTCGATCATTTGACGCAGTTTGACCGGATTATCGAGGGGGACCACTCCGTTGTTGTCTTCCAACAGGCGCTTTTGCACGGTCTCACGCAGCGCAGCTTCATTCTCTTTGGCTGACAGGTTCGGGTTTATTTCGAGTCCCGAAGAAGATGAACCGTTGGAATTTTCTTTTTTGATGGCTGGTCGATTCGTAAACATATTACTCTCCCTGTGAACAACTGATAAATCTAGAAATCCCCGGATCGCTATGGAAGAGCAGGGATTGAAAGCGTCTGGTTGCGCGTGGCAACCGGGAAATCCACTTCATTGTAGAGCTGAATGCCCTGGATCGTGGATTGATATTTTTGGGCGATGTATAACAGGTTGTCCCCTGTATATACGTTTACATCTTGAAAGTCAAAAAGCACATTCATCCTGGCGATCACATCCAGATACGCGGAATAGGCTTCGTCGTAGTCTCCAAGCTCGGCAAGTTCGCTGGCCTTTGCCAAAATATCCACGAAAAATTGGTTATCTACCTTTTCGGTGATATCCTCAATGGCATTGAAGGCATAGGCATAGTAAGAGACTGCGTCCTTATAATTCTCAAGTTTTCCGATGGTATTGCCAAGATTGATTTGCACCAAAAAGAGGGGCAGCTGATTCTCGCGATCTTCCCAGGCAATCAGCTCGGCCAGCTCCAATACCTTGCGCGCATCCAGATAGAAACCATCCTCGTAAAGCTTCAAGCCCTGCGCAACATAGGCTTCGTACAGGAGCACTGTGCCCATGCCATTGGGATACTGGCGGTCAAACCTGGCGAGGTCTTCCAGGACCGAAATCGCCTGGGCCAGCTTGCCCTGTTCAATATTAATCAAGACAGACTGGTATAACTGGGCCTTGTTTAATTCGCTCTTGAATTCTTGATTATCCGGTTTTAGCTCGCTGGCATATTTCAAAAAGCTGATCGCCTTGGCGACTGTGCTGCGCGAATGATTTGGGTCTCCCAGCAAGTTCTTCGCCGTCTGATAGTTTTTCGAGATGAGCAGCTCCAGGCTGAGCTGCTGCAAACGCTCGCGCTCGGAAATATAATCTCGATCCTGGGGGATGAGGGCGATGGCTTTGCGGTAGTAGGTTCCCGACCTTTCCAAATCTTCAATCGTATGGTTTTCTTTACTTAAGGTTTCGACGATGCTGTACAGATAACTGTACAACATTTGTTCCTTGACCAGCGGCGAATTTAGCGAGGTGTCCAGCGCCAAAGCCTGCTCGTAGCTCTGGATGGTATCGCTCCAATTTTTTTGTTGGTAAGCTTTGTCAGCCGCGGCCATCAATTCGAGCACAAATTTATGATTCTCGATCCAGGCAATTTGATAATCTACATCCCGGAACAGAGGCCGGACGAGCTTGATTTGCTGAAATATTTCCAGCGCTGCGTTGTAATTTTCCTGGGACATGGCTTGCATCGCCTGGTCGTACACTTCCACCAGCTCGAGCTGAGCGTCTGCTTCTGAGCGCAGGCTCTCCAGGGAAGCATTCTCCGGATCTTGCTGTTCGATTTTGGCAATAATTTCGAGCGAGGCTTCCGGTTTTCCGGCTTGCAGCGCGGTGCGCGCCTGGTTCTCCAGCAGGGCCAGGTTCTCTTGTTGGACCTGCACGACCTGAGTCTGGTATGTTTCGAGCTGGCGCTGGTAGGAGATCAGCGTCTGCTGCGAAAAGTAGATGATCACAACAATGGTGACCACGAGCAAGCCCAAAAAAGCCAGTGTTGAAAACACATATTTCCACACTTTGGCTTTTGATTTGTCCTGGCTCATTTTTCTGAGCAGTAATTGAACGTCGATATCCGCTTTAAAGTCGAGCAGGATCTGCTTATCGGGATAACTCAACAACAGCCTGTCAATTAACACACCGCACTGCTCCCAATCCGCATTCTGGTAATGGATGAGCAGCTCCTGATAATCTACCTCGGCGCCAAGCTGGGCATCTTCCCGAAACCGCTCGCTGGAAATGTTCAGGGGCGGATTTACTCTGGCGTCTGACTTTTCAAAATCGGCAATTCTTTTTTCAATCATCAAATAATCTCTTTGCGTTGTCTGCTTAATTCAGCGGCTCGGGGTGATGCAGTTGTGGGAGAGGATGAACTCCATCCCTGCCCTGGCGATTACAGTCCCCCGAATAAGTTCACCAACGAGGGCACCAGCGGGGCAAATATCACCGCGAACAGGGCGGGTAAGATCAAGAACGCCAGGGGCATGATCATCTTGGCGGGTAGTTTATTGGCGATTTCTTTGGCGCGGAACTGGCGCAGGATGCGCATCTGGTCTGCCTGGGCGTGCAATACATCGGCAATAGGCATACCCAGGTTTTCGGCCTGAATAATAATGGCCACAAAGGTGGTTAATTCAGGAATACGCAGCCGCAAGCTCATATTTCTTAAAGCTTCTGAGCGGGAGATGCCCAGCTCAATCTCGTTCACGACGCGCCGAAATTCAACACCCAGGGCCGTGCGCCAGTAATCGCTCACGCGCTGTAAGGATTGATCGAAGCCCAACCCGGCAAATGCACACACCGAAAGCATATCAATCGCATCCGGCAGACCCGTGCGCGCCTCATTTTGAGCTTTGCGCACCTGCGAATTAAGCCAGGCTTCTGGCAGAAGAACAGTCATCAGGAGAAGGGCCGCTCCTAAGAGCAGAGCGATATTATTTTGCAGGCGATCCGACAGCAAGGTGAGCAGCGCCAGGATAATGCCACCCAGTACGAGCAGGATACGCAGCCCGTTGAATTCCATAGCCCTCAAGTGCAGTGGATTGCGGGCAATCGATAACTTCCAGTTTAATTGTTCTGCAGAGGCATTGGAGATCAACTTCCCAAAGAACTTGGCGATTTTGAGGAAGAACGGAATCACCGTGCGGCTGAACAGGGAACCCTGCAAGGTATCCGGGTTGTTTGGGACTTCAGCATACACCCAACTGGTTGAGCTGGGGGAAACAACGAATTCCTGGATTCTGGTCCTGGCAGCATCACCGCGGAAGATGCGGAAGCTCACATAGGCGATCGTGATTCCTAAAACGATGATTACTGCGGCAATGACCACACCCAGACTAAATGTATCTACGTTCATCCATCTCTCCCGACAATAACAAGAAGCTATCTAAAAATTGGTTAAGGCGCACCATCTTTTAGTAGACAAGTCTTAAACTTTAATTTTGATGATCAGGCGCATCCAGATATTGCCCATGATCAACAGGACCACCGCCCCACACAGCATGAGCTGAGAAATGATCGACTGCGGGACTTTATCGAAATAGGTCGGGTTGAGGAAAAAGATCGCCAGACCGGTAATAAAAGGCAGCAAAGTCAACAAAAGACCGGCATAGCGAGCATAGGAGGTCAGAGCCCGGATTTCACTGAACAGGTAAATGCGGGCACGGATCGTGTCCGTCACGGAAGTCAGCATGGTGGTTAAATTGCCGCCAACCTGTAAATTGATAATAATGGACGTAACCACCAGATACAGATCATCGTTTTGCATGCGGGTGGATAAATTGAGCAGCGCCTGGTTGATAGGCAGGCCCAATTGAACTTCGCGGATCACGCGCTCAAATTCCTCAGAGGCAGGCGCTGCCATCTCCCGTTTGACAAGATCCAGGGATTGGAGCAGGCTGTAGCCCGATTGGACCGCGCCTTTGATTAAGACCAGCGCATCCAGGAGCTGATTGGCGAATTTTTGGCGGCGGACCTCCGCGCTGCGTACCAGTAAAATTCCGGGCAAAACATACGCTAAAACCGCCAGCCCGATACCACCGATCACCGACTTTGAGGTCCACCATCCCAGCCCAAACCCCGCAACCGTCCCCAACCCACGCAGCAGAATGTATTCCAGATCAGAAATTTGCCAGTGAGCGCTGTTGATGCGGATACGCAGCTCATCGGATGACAAAAACGAGAAAGCTGAATTCAAGCGCTGGCGAAAACCCTGAAATGGATCATGCCGCTCGCCAGACTGAACTGCTTCAACACCTGTCACATTATCAACATACTGGTTCAAGCGGCTTTTAGCGTCGGTTGGAACGAGAAAGAAGCCGATCCCTACCAGGATAACCCCCAGACCACTGACAATGGCTATGATAAACAATGGAGAGTTTAAGAAATTAGCCAACAAATAAAGCCTCCCAATAAAGCCTAGCCCAGATAAGAAGATTTGCGCAGGATATCCGCTGAAGCATTACTCTTATCTGCAGTCCGAGTAGATAATGTGGCGAGCTTGCTGAGCAGTGAGGTTGCTAATGCCTTAAAGCCTTTGCTGATCGCATGATTGGACTTTTTAAGAATTACCGGAACCCCATCATTCAGACAACTTAACATCAAATCTTCATCGGCAGGGATCGTTCCCAGAATTTTGGAATGTAAAACCTTCTCTATTTCACTCAATTTCACATCGGCTTTGTGCCCGGACTGATTAAGCACCAGCAGGATCTTTTGCTCCGAATAAGACAGCGTACGGCTGAAATTTAGAAATTGGCGCGCATCACGCAGCGAAGCCAGGTTCGGATTGAGCACCATCAGAATGCTGTCCGCCATGTCCATATAGGTCACCAGATTGTCATCCAGGTAAGAGCCGCCATCCACGACGATAATGGGATAAATCTCCCTTAATGCCTGGAATACCTTGTAGAGCTGCTCTGGTTTAATATCCTGGCCTCTTTCAAAGCTGGATGGGCTGGTGAGGACAATGATCCCCGAGACATGATCGACGACCACCTGGTTAATCAGGGCGTCGTCCAGCTTTTCAGCGTAAGCCAGCAGATCGGTGATCGAATTGCCCGTGCGCAGATTGAGCATCAGGGCGACATGCCCGAGGGTATGCCTGCCATCCACCAGCAGCACCTTTTCTTTGGTTTGTTGGTGCAGGGCAATCGCCAGGTTGATGGCTACGGTAGTACATCCCGCGCCGCCCTTGGGGCTGTACACCACAACGCACTTGCAGCTTGAGGTGCGGGCGGGGGTCGTGGGGATGTCCTGCAAAATACCCGGGTTGCGGAATAAGAGCTCGCGCACGCGGCGCAGCGTATTGATCAGGGTCTCTTTGGAGAATGGGTTCACCAGAATGGCTCTGGCGCCAGCCAGGATCACCCGGTCCGATAACTGGACCTGTGTTTCAGGCAGGATGGTGACCACGGCTGCACTCAGATAGCGCGAGGCGATCTTATCGATGGCGTCCAGGGTGGACTGCTCGTGATCAAGCTGGTAATCGACCAGGATGATATGGGGATGAGATGGATCGATGGCGCTGAAGAGCTCTTCCAGCAGGCTGACGCTTTTTAACAACACGAAACCAGACTCTTGATCGAGAGCCTGCTGGATATCTTTGGTTAGCAGGGGGTTCTTTGTAATCAGAACAACCGTTGTCAAACCCGTATTTGGACCCATCCGTTAGCCTTTGCCGAAATTCATTTTATGCAATCGTTTACTTTAATATCTCCAGGCCGTATAACTCAACGATGTATTCTTGAGTCACCGGGGTGAGATCAAAGGGTTGTGTTGAGGTTGGTGAGCGCAGTACCAGATCGAAAACCCCACCATTGTCCTTGAGGTGTTTGAGCACCAGGGCATCCTGGGGATTCAAAGCCAGCAGGTAAGCGCGCACCACAATATCCTGACGAATGGTATCCTCTTCCGGGTCAGCCGCATCCGTGATGCGCTGCGCGGCGCTGTTTTGATTATTTTGAACGATGATATCGGCCACCAGGGCGGTGATGCCCAGATTTTGAAATGCGCCAAAGGTAAATGAGCGGGCAACATTTTCAGCGGCTTCATCGCCAGGCACAGTATCCTCGGAGATGGGCGAGGTTTCACCGCCCACACCTGGAATACTGGCGACATCGACGGGCTGTGTCATGGTGACAAAGACATCGATGATATCGCCGCGTTTGATGATGGCCTCCCGCGTCATGGTGTCTTCTACCGAGACTGCCATCAGGATATGCTCATCACTTAAAATGAAAGCCAGATCGCCATTGGAGTTGGTGGGGTCTGCCAGGTTATGCTGTAACAGCATCTCGCCCTGGATCAGATCGGCTTTGATGAATTTGCCCACCGCCTCTGCCGGATCGGCGATGTAATTGCGGGGCAGAAATTCGGTGGGGATCTCGGCGGTGGTGATATCCTGTTCCTGAATCACGTCCCCCAGCTTCATGTCGTGGGTCAGCACCACGGCCTGGTTCAGGACCACCTCGGAAACTTCACTGGCCGGCTGGATAGGAAAATTGCCCAGAATCCCGGCCTGGCGGGTGAGGAAATACACCGCGATGATCCCGGCGACAATCAGCGCAAAGCCGATGAGTAATAAAAGTATGCCACGTAGACGGTAACTCAACGTTCAGCCTCCTTCTGATCTAACTCCCAACAAGATAAGTGCATTGAAATTGCCTAACGCGTTAGCGAAACGAGATTGATACCCATATCAACTCCCCCTGAACCCACAGGGCCGACAGCTACCGGAACTCCACTCACAAAATACCCTTCAATCAGTTTGATACTTGAGTTACTAGCATATAAATTTGCTACTGTAGCAGCTGGACAATTATCAGCCGGAGACCCACCATCGTCCACGCAGGTAACGTAAAATGCCGCAAAGCCAATGATGTGAAAATAATTGTTTGGACCATTCGCAACGACGGTATCCCCAGAATGCATTCTATCCGACAGACAAGTAGCATAGGAGCCGGATGGGCAGTAATCATCGAAGATGGGTACAACCGAATAGTTGTAAGGGTCAGATACTGTTCCTTTCGCAAAATCAGCCACAGCCATAAATACCGCGTTTGTTACGCCTGATGCACCTGCCAACCACGTATGGATGGTGAGTGGATTAACAAGTCCATTCTCAATCCAACCCCTGATATCGGATGCGCCTCTGCCCTCCTCGAGGAGCAACCAGCTTCGATCACCTGGGGATCCTGCTTCGGCAATATTAGAAACCCCATCGCCATCGAAGTCACAATTTATTGTTCCCGTGGGCATACAATCGGTTTCCATATCAACAATGATATTAGCAGAGTCCATAATAATGTAAACTTGATTGGTGATATTTCCGTCAGGTCCTTCAAATTGAAATGGTTGGGGGACAGGTGTACCGAAAACAGTTAAACCCTCGGTGTAAGTACCAAAGAAATTCGAGTTGATCAGCGGCACCATTTCAGTATCCCAGTCCAGGGCCTGGATCTGGCAATCTTCACTGGTGGAATAACCAGCGACCGGAGGCCTACAGGTCCAGGCAACCGGCAGTACCTGAGAAGCTAAGGGTGTGAAACAGTTCGCGGCCGCGCTGGCAGGCACATTAAAATTATCAAATTCCAGAACCTGGGCCAAAAAAGTATCCTGTTGAATGGTGACATCCACCACGACATCTCCATCTGGGGTACCGTCCCAGCTTGCCGTGGCGGCGCTGGCGCTATTTTCAACTTCTGCATATTGCTCGGCAACAGCAATGACATCTGCTACACTACCGTCATTGCATTTGATCCGCGCCCCGGCCAAAGCGCCGGCGTCAGCGGCTGTCTGGGCTGCCCGGCGATTTAAGAAGAGCATACCTCCGTCCAGAACTAATACAGAGAAGGCGATCAGCACGGTCAGTCCTACGGCAAACAGAACCAGGACCTGCCCTTTCATATGATCATGAATATTGTTTTTCATCGTATTCCTCAATCCCCCATCTATTGCTGGTAGTAAGGCGCCAGTGTCACTGACGATTGAACCGTTGGTGTATCACCCAGAATAAGGTTAAGTCCCGGTGTTAAGGGTTGATATGGATAAGTTGCTGTGATAATTACTTGATCACCCACTCTTATCGGGGTTTCCCGAAGATTCACATAATCGTAATAATCTATTAGAGTGCAATCTAAGGTTGTTGCGTATTGACATACTTTGGTTTTAATTGTACCTGCGTCAAATTCATTCACCATGGCAGAGCGGGTCGCTTCACGAACCGAGTTGGATAGCTGCAAATAACTGGTTGTCCACCAGGCCAGGTCGATGAAACCCAAAAATAAGAATATGAAAAGCGGAACCAGCAAGGCGAATTCCACCAATGCCTGACCGCGTTTGTAATGATTTTTCCTCATTGCACCATCATCCTTGCGCTACTACTCAAATCCACATCACCGATGAAAAACCCAAAGATTAACAAAGGCACATCATCCTGCTTTACAGTCACCTCAACAGGTTCAAAACGCGTACAACAATCAGTTACCAGAATGTCGCTGTCTCTATTTATACTTATCCCCATACTATCCCCTTCTTCAAGGACAGCATTCTGCATGCTTACCAGATCAGAGGGAGAATAGGATAATTGATAAGCCCCTTCACGGGCCGCGTTTTGTAGGGCAACTTTAATGTAGAAGAGACGGCCGAATTCCAATGCCCCCAAAATCAATAATAACATAATGGGAAGGATTAATGCAAACTCAACCAGTGATTGTCCAGTACTAAATTTCTTGTACATCCTTTAAACTCAACCGATCCAGTATCCTGATACCCTGGTAAAGTGATGGGCGTGTTGATTCGTTGCGATATTATATCAAATTTTAATGATTTACTTCGTTTTGATTATAACGCCCAATCTTGTCTGATCAAATTACAAATCTGCAACTCGCGCCTGGATTAGTAAAAATGAGAACTCCCTGAAAGCCCAGACCTGATGCTGCGAATTCAGAGTACAATTGTTGCACAAGAAACTGCCGAGGAGGCCGCATGACTGCAAGCCAAATTTCCGAAAAAACCTACGCCCTGCTCAAAGGGCGCGCTTTCGCCCACCTGGCGACGCTCATGCCGGATGGCAGCCCACAGGTGACGCCGGTTTGGATCGATACCGATGGCGAGTACGTCCTGG
>Ga0209347_1001555_pt1 | contig 35889 bp, 23 predicted proteins | sample AutmiccommuBRH23_FD_187382 | JGI IMG/M metagenome (GOLD analysis project Ga0209347, IMG submission 187382) | Deep subsurface microbial communities from Mt. Terri, Switzerland - Autotrophic microbial communities BRH/23 (SPAdes) (version 2) | ecosystem: Environmental > Aquatic > Deep subsurface >...
CTCCGCAACAGCGGGACGCCCGCATGGACTGGTGGCGCCAGGCCCGCTTCGGCATGTTCGTTCATTGGGGCCTGTACTCGGGCTTGGCCGGGACGTGGAAGGACAAGCCCGTCGGCACGCGCGGCGGCATGGAATGGATCCAGCAGCGCGTGAAGGCCGATACGTGGGAGTACGCCCATGAGGCGGTCCCGCGATTTCGGCCGAACCCGGGCTTCGCCACCGAGTGGGCGAAGCTCGCGCGCGAGGCCGGATGCCGCTACGTGGTCTTCACCACGAAACACCACGACGGCTTCTGCCTGTTCGACTCGCAGTATACGACCTATGACGCTCGCGACCTGATCGGCCGGGACCTGTGCAAGGAGATCGTCGACGCCATCCGCGCCGAGGGCATGAAGGTGGGCTTCTATCACTCCGTGATCGACTGGCATCATCCGCAGTACGACTACGACAAGGCCAACCAACTGCCGCACCCGTTGCACGGCCGGCCCTCGCCGAACGGCCCTCGCAACCACGACATCTACGTGGACTACCTGCACCATCAGGCACAGGAACTCTTCTCGAACTACGGCCCGCTCGACGTCATCTGGTGGGATTACTCCAAACAGGGCAACGACGGCCCCTTCTGGCGGGCCGAGCAGCTCATGGCCATGGCCCACGAACTCCAGCCGGGCATCATCTCGAACAACCGGCTCTACCACATCCCGAACATCGAGAAGGAGGATTCCGCCGACCGCCTGCGGACGTGGAAGCCCGAACAGGGCGACTTCACCACGCCCGAGCAGACGATCCCCTCCACCGGCATCCCCGGCGTCGATTGGGAAGTCTGCATGACGATGAACACGACGTGGGGCTATTCCGAGCACGACGACGCCTGGAAGCCCACGCAGACGCTGATCCGCAACCTCGTGGACATCGTCTCCAAGGGCGGCAACTACCTGCTCAACATCGGTCCCAAGGGCGACGGCTCGATCCCCGACGAGAGCATCCAGTCCATGCGAGTGATCGGCAAATGGATGGCGGTCAACGGCGAAGCGATCCACGGCACCACCGCCAGCCCGTTCGAAAAGCCCGCCTGGGGCCGCTACACCGCCAAGCCCGGCCGGCTCTACGCCCACGTATTCGACTGGCCGCAGGATGGCGTCCTGCGAATCGCGACGCCGGATCGCAGGATCGTCCGCGCGTACCTGCTCTCGGACCCGGAGAAAAAGCCGCTGAAAACAGAGGCCGGCCCGGACGTCACGGCCATCCGCGTTCCGTCGCAGGCCCCCGACAAAGACGTGTCGGTAGTCGCCGTGGAGTACGAGAAATAAGGTCACTTCCCGTCCCGTCGGACGGCATCATTTGATGATCCAGGGCCCCTCAACGTGGCACGCCGCATTAAGGGGCCCTTTTCTCGTTTACAGCGTCCTTCGACCGCCAGAGCGGAGTTCCGCTCGTTCAAGCAGGAAGAACAACAATCGCTTTGTGCGGCTTCGTCGGACAGGCCGCCTCGCAGGCGCCACAGCCCATGCACTTATCAGGATCGATTTGCGGCTGGAGGGCGTATTGTTCCTCCGAGAACACGTAGCGAATGGCATCGTACGGGCACCATCGCGCACACGCGGAGCACTCCCGATCCTCGGCTAAGAGGCAGACATTCATATCCACGCGAGGCAGGCCGATCCGAACGCTCGCCTTGTTCCTGGTCGGCAGACACACAATCGCCCCACTGGGACAGACCTCGGTACACCGCACGCAGTCCTCGCGGCAGTAGCCCTCCCGGAAGCTCAGTACCGGCGTCAACAGGCTCGCCCATCCATGGCCTCCCAGGTCCCGCTCGATAACCCCGGTCGGGCAGGATCGCAGGCAATTGCCGCACCGCGTACACAGGCCGACGAACTGGGATTCCTCTCGGGCATTCGGCGGGCGAAGCGGGCGGCGTTTGTCGCTGTGAACCAAGCCCACGATCCCGGCCGAACCCGCGCCGGCCGCCACGCCAAGGACAGCGCGTCTGGACAGACGGCTCTCTCCCTCGCTTTTGCGGCCGGGGACGAAACGCAGAGACCTCGACCCCGAGTGCAGCAGATCCTGAAACGCTCCGAGCGGGCATATCCGCCCACACCATACGTTGGGCCACGCAATGTTCACCGCAAGAACCGCTGCGAATCCGGTCGCGCCCAGCCATGCTGCACATCCCAAGTGTCGCTCGCCCAGGGAGAAAACGCCGGTGAAGATCGCCAGCGGGTCCAGCCACAACAGCAGCGGGTATCCCAGGCAGGCCCCTCCCAGCGTCAGCAGAACAATCCATTGCCCCAGCAGGGGCACGTGAACAGACCGGCGTCCCAGGCGATGTCCCAGCGAGCCTGCCCCGTCCAAGCAGAATCCCATGGGGCAGACCCATCGGCAGAAGAACCGACGCTTCACCAGCACCACCACGCCCACAACCATACCGAGCCAGGCGACGGCCTGAAGTTCACGGGTCGCGATCGCCCCGGCCAAGGCCACGAACGGACTGAGGGCAGGGACCCAAAGAGAGGAGTTCACGCCGGGAGCAAGCGGCCACAGGGCCGCGACCGCCGCAAGAAGGCAGGCGCTGCGAACAAGCAGCCGAAGGCGGCCTCGCTTCCGATCGGGTGCAATCTCTGGTCTCGCGTGCCGCATCAAGCCAGGCAAGCCTCTTGCTGCCTGAGAATCGTCTGGACTTTGGCCACATCGACCTCGCGGGGACGGCAGCCATCCTGCGCGGCCACAGCCCCGGCCACTCCGGCCGCGTGGCCGGTCACAAAGCAGTTTGGAATCAGGCGCACCAGATCCGCCATGCGGATCTCGGCGCTGATGCACCGTCCGGCGGCCAGGACGTTATCGATCTTCGCCGGCACCAGGGCGCCGTAGGGAATCTGCCACGGACCATGCCCGCCGTTCTCCGAGCCGCCCACCCCGACGACATCCGGGAACGTCGTGCCGGCCTTGAGGTCGTCGAGCGTCACGGTCTTGAGGCCCCGGAGGACCCGCGTGATGCGCACGCCGAGCTGCGGCGCGGTCTCCATCAGGTACACCCGCTCGTAACCGGGTGTCCGCCGCGTCTTCTGGATGTGCGACCAGATGTACTTGCGATGGTTCATCTCCATCCGCGTCAGCGTGGCCACGTCGAGGCCGTCGACTTCCGGCCCGCGCAGGTTCACCCAGTTCACCCCCGGCACAGGGGTGTGCGAACCGATGCGTTTGGGCGCGGGCGAATCCGGTGTCTTGTCGATCCGATCGAGGTTTCCGATCCGGTAGACCAGCCCGACGTTGTGCGAACGGTGCTCGAACTCCGCCCCGGCCGACGCGAACACATCGCCGTCGCCCGTGGCGTCCACGACCACCTTGGCCACGATGGCCTGGCGGCCCGACTTGCTCTCGAACACGACCCCCTGCACGGCGTCTCCATCGACGATCGCATCGACTCCCCAGCAGTGCAGGAAGACCTGGACGCCCGCCTCCTCGATCATCTCGACCATCACGTACTTGACCGCCTCGGCATCGACGGTCGGATTGACGCCGGGCTTGCGGTCGATGATCGCGCCGTCCAGCTTGTCCAGGCGGCGCATGATCTCCTCGCCGATGCCCTGGCAGACCTGCCGGCCGCCTTTGACAATATGCCCGAGCACGAGCAGGACCAGCCCTCCCGTCCACAACCCGCCGAAGTGCCCGTAACGCTCGACCAAGGTCACCTTCGCGCCGGCCCGCCTGGCCGCGATCGCCGCCACCACACCGGCCGGCCCGCCCCCGACCACCAGCACATCGGTCGTGTCCAGGATCGCCAGCTCACGGCTGGGCTGAATCACCTTGCCGTCCGTAAAGGTGGCATTCACACGATCGGACTGCACCTTGCGGCTTGCGATGACGGAACTCTGAAAGCCCGAGGACTCGCCCACGCTTTGAGCCTGAGATTGCGTGGAACCCAATCCCGTCGCCAACCCCGAAATACCAAGCACCTTCAGACAATCACGGCGGTTCATCGAGTCGTTCATGGATCAACTCCTCAAGTTGGCAGAATACCATCGAGCACACGGGCCGCGTCAGCTACGGATTGCCCGCCATGATAATCTCCGACCCGGTGCAGGGCAAACGCCATTTCGTCCACCCGGAGTTCCCGCGTTGTGCCTTGCAGCAGACGCGTATTGCGGGTATAGTGTTGCCTTCACGTATGAGCGATTGATTTTGATCAGAAGGATTTTTGAATGGCCAACGGTGCAGAAAAAATCATCTATTCGATGATGCGCGTCAGTAAATCGTACAACAACAGCAAAGTGGTGCTCAAGGATATCTCGCTTTCGTACTTCTACGGCGCCAAGATCGGCGTGCTGGGCCTTAACGGCTCGGGCAAGACCTCGCTGCTTCGCATCCTGGCCGGCGTGGACCGGGAGTTCAACGGCGAAGCTTCGCTCGCGCCGGGATACACCCTGGGATTCCTCGAACAGGAGCCCCGGCTCGACCCGGACAAGACGGTCCGGGCGGTCGTCGAGGAGGGCTTGAAGGAGGTGGTGGCCCTCGTCAAGGAGTATGAGCAGATCAGCGACAAATTCGCCGAGCCGATGTCGGACGACGAGATGAACAAGCTGCTCGAACGCCAGGGCCAGTTGCAGGAGAAGATCGACCACCTGGACGCCTGGGACATCGACTCGCGCCTGGAGATGGCGATGGACGCCCTGCGCTGCCCGCCGGGCGATACGCCGATCCGCGTGCTCTCCGGCGGCGAGAAACGCCGCGTGGGATTGTGCCGGCTCCTGCTCCAAAAGCCCGACGTCCTGCTGCTCGATGAGCCCACCAACCACCTCGACGCCGAGACGATCGGATGGCTGGAGCGGCATCTCCAGCAGTACGCCGGCACGGTGATCGCGGTCACGCACGACCGCTACTTCCTCGACAACGTCGCCGGCTGGATCCTGGAGCTGGACCGCGGGTACGGCATCCCCTGGAAAGGCAACTACTCGTCCTGGCTCGAGCAGAAACAGCATCGCCTGCAACAGGAGACCAAGGCCCAGACCGACCGGCAGAAGACCCTCCAGCGGGAGCTGGAGTGGATTCGTCTGTCGCCCAAGGGCCGCCAGGCCAAGGGCAAGGCCCGCATCAACGCCTACGAGGCGCTCCTGAGCGAGGACACCGCCAAACAGGACAAGGACCTCGAGATCTTCGTCCCGCCGGGTCCGCGCCTGGGCAACCTGGTCATCAAGGCGGTCAACGTATCCAAGGCCTTCGGCGACCGCGTCCTCTTCGAAAACATGTCCTTCGATCTGCCCGCGGGCGGCATCGTCGGCATCATCGGTCCCAACGGTGCCGGCAAGACGACCCTCTTTAAGATGATCACCGGCCAGGAAACGCCCGATTCCGGCACGATCACCGTCGGCGACACGGTCCGCCTGGCCTACGTGGACCAGGACCGCGCCACGCTCGATCCGGAGAAAACGCTCTGGGAAGTGGTCTCCGGCGGCAGGGACACCATCCGCCTGGGCAAGCTCGAGGTGAATTCGCGGGCCTACGTGGCACGCTTCAATTTCGCGGGGACCGACCAGCAGAAGAAGGTCAACGCCCTCTCCGGCGGCGAGCGCAACCGAGTCCACCTGGCCTGCCTGCTCAAGGAAGGCGCCAACGTCCTGCTGCTCGATGAGCCGACGAACGATCTGGACGTCAACACGATGCGAGCCCTGGAAGAGGCCCTGGAGCGGTTCGGCGGCTGCGCTGTGGTGATCAGTCACGACCGGTGGTTCCTCGACCGCATCGCCACGCACATCCTGGCATTCGAGGGCGACAGCGAAGTTCGCTGGTTCGAGGGCAACTACTCCGACTACGAAGCGGACCGAAAGAGACGGCTCGGCAAGGCCGCCGACGAGCCCCACCGGATCAAGTACAGGCATTTGGTGCGGTAAAAATCGATGAAAATGGGGTCGGCAGCGAGAAAAGTGCTTGTTTTACGGGATAATTCCGATTCCGTGACATATTCCCGCTTGACAAGGGCCACACAAAGCCTTAAGCAGATGCAGGAATTCAGCATTTCGTAGCTGAAATCCAAGCGTTTTCCGAATCGTTTCCTGTTGTCACAGCAAGGAGGCCATGGGGTATGGCAAAGAAGGCAGACAAAGCACCCGTGAAACCGATGAGCAAGAGTGAAGTCGTGGCGGGAATCGCCGAGACGACCGGGCTGACCAAGAAGCAGGTCGGCTCCGTGTTCGAGGCGATGTCCGGTCAAATCCAGAAGAGCCTCAGCAGCCGCGGCCCCGGCGCCTATACCGTCCCCGGCCTGATGAAGCTCATCGTCGTGCGCAAGCCCGCCGTGAAGGCCCACAAGGGCATCAACCCCTTCACCAAGGAAGAAACCATGTTCAAGGCCAAGCCGGCACGGAACGTCGTGAAGGTTCGCGCCCTCAAGAACCTCAAGGACATGGTCTAAGCGTCACGAGCATAGATCCGGATAGGCCCACATCCGATCCTCCGGACTGTGGGCCTACCCTTTTCCTTCGCCCGCGAAGGAACCGACCCAACGGAGGGGAGGGACTGGCTTGCTCCCGTCCCAGAATCGCCATGAGCAAAATCACCGTTCAAGGCATTCCTCCGCGTCACGACAATCCTCCCACAGGGGTGGTGTTCTGCGCCCGTCGCCGCCTCGCGAGAAGCATCCGCAGGACCAGCTTGCGGAAACACACCATGGACCGGCCGACCCGTTCCCGGCAATAACAACTCCCCCAGATGCGTCCTCTCCTTAGCCTGTGAAGTCGCCATGTCCGGCACTACTGGACCGACCACCTTAATCTGGTGAGTAGGGTGGGCAAAGTACTACGACACGGGCACTGTGAGGTTGGGCTCTGCACAGGCGGCAGGACGCCGTGCAGATCGCTGCCCATCTCCGCGGATCATAAGACTCTATGGATCGCTTTGAAGGGGTGCTCCATGAAGGCGAGATGCATGTGGATTCTCCTGACGTTCGCAGTGGCTGCCTCGTGCCACCTGTCGCCGCAAGGGGCCCTGGCGCAGGGACAGAACCCGATGGATACTTCGCTCAGCGAACTGGGGTACATCCCCCTGCCGGACCTGGGACTGGGAACGTACGCCCGCGACGGCCATACGGAACTGGGCGGGCTGTATCCGGACGGCTGGCCCGTTCGCCCGCCGGAATTCGAGAACGTCGTGCGGGAGATCGCCAGGAACCAGATCCAGCCGCTCGACGCCCAGGGCAATCCGGACCCGGAAAACGGCAAGATCGTCATGATGTCGGCGGGCATGTCCAATACCTTCATCTATTTCGAGGGCCATCCGGGCGACGACTACGCCTGCTACCGCGAACGGGCCCAACAGGACGCCGGCCGCAATCCCCAACTCGTGGTCGTCAACGGCGCCCAGGGGACGCGGGCGGCGATGGATTGGGAGCCCGTCGATTCGACGACCTACTCGACGATGAAGAGCCTCCTGGCCAAGGCGAAAGTCACGCCCGCCCAGGTGCAGGTGGTGTGGGTCCTCCACGCATTGCGAGAGACGGGTCCGTTCCCGACATATGCCCAGGAATTCCAGGGGTATCTGGAGGCGACGGCCCGCAACCTCAAGACCCATTTCCCCAACGTCAAACTCGCCTATTACAGCAGCCGGGAACGCGCCTATCTGATGTACAGAAAAGGCGAGCCGGACTGTTACGAGGCGGGTTTCGCCGTCCGCTGGATGATCGAGAAACAGATGGCGGGCGACCCGGAGCTGAACTGGAACCCTGATAAGGGAGAGGTCAAAGCGCCGTTGATCCTCTGGGGGCCCTACTTCTGGTGCGACGGGCTCAAACCCCGCTCCGACGGGCTGATCTGGACGTGCTGCGAGCCGACGAGCGACGTGTACAACAATCCGCATCCCGAATCGTCGGGGGCACAGAAGTGCGCCGACCAGATCTACGCCTTCTTCAAGACCGACCCGACGGCCACGCCCTGGTATCTGCGCACGACGGTGAAAGGCCAGGCACCCTCGGTCACAGCCAACGCGGACGTAACCGAAGGCGACGCTCCGCTGACGGTGCAGTTCTCGGCCGAAGCGACCGACGCCGACGGCGAGATCGTCGAATCTGTCTGGACGTTCGGCGACGGGACCTTCTCGTACAACCCGAACGGCGGACCGGCCGGCAGCGGCAGCGAGCCGTTTTACCTGAATCCCAATCCGGTGAAGACCTTCTGCAATCCGGGCCTCTACACGGCCTATCTCACCGTGACGGACAACGACGGCAACACCGTCACGCGAGAAGTCGCGATCAAGGTCACAGGAGCCGCATCGAACCCAGCCACATTCGGGCCATCCCGCCGCCCGCGATCCAGCCGATCGCGCCCGCGGTAACACATCGACAAGATCAGGAGAATGGAAATGGGACGCAGCAACCCCAACGGGCTTGGCAACGCGATGCCGGCAATGTGGACGTGTGCAATTTTGGCGATTCTGTCGGTTTGCACGCCGCTGAGGGCGGCTTCGACAACTCGCTCAGAGGTCTGGCTGTGTACCGGCAAGGGCGTATTCGACCTGTTGAAACCCGATGCCCAGTGGCCGTTCGTGCGCGAGCATCTGGCGGGCATCCAGCTTTATATCGACGTCATCAATCGGGCGACGCCGGAGCAGTTGGGAGGGCTCGCGCGCCTGGTTCGTGCGCAGCGCTATCAGGTTTCCGTCGAGTGCGGCGGGACGCTGGACTTCGCCCCCATGGACGAGACCAACGGCGAGTCCTCGGCCCGCATCGAGCTGGCGAAGGTCGCGAAGTTCTGTGCCGCAGGCGGACGGGTAGACTTCCTGAACCTCGACGGTCCGGTCCGGCGGCTGATGCACCCCGAGAACCGCAAGGATGGCAGGCGATTCGATTCGGTGGAAAAGGCGGCCGATGAGCTGGTCGATTACGTGACCCTCGTGCGCCAGGCGCATCCGGAGATCCGGTTCTTCCTGCTGACGAACTTCCCCAACTGGGGCTATCGCGGCGACGTGTCCTATCATGCCCGGGGCGCTGGGCGGCAGGACTACGGCGACTATGACACCGTCGTGCGCGTCGTGCTCGAAAAGCTCAAGACGGCGGGCATCCCCCTTGCCGGCGTGACCGTGGACAACCCGTACGACTATCTCGTGGGCGAGCACATGTCCGTGAAACTCCGGGACCCCAAGAGCGTGGACTGGTTGGGCCGGGTGCGGGCGTACGAGGACTTCGCCCGCGAACAGGGGCTCCAGTTCAATTTGATCGTGAACTCCGAGCGGGGTGGACACACATCGGACGAGGCCTTTTGCACCGAAACGCTGAAAATGGCGGAAACGTACGTCAAGGCCGGCGGCCGGCCCACGCGATGGTTCGTGCAGAGTTGGTACGCACATCCGACGCAGATCGTGCCCGAGTCGGCTCCGCACTCGCTGACAGGTCTGGCGAAAGCGGTTATCAGCACTGTTGGTTCGGGCGCACCGGCCTCCACAAAGCCGGAGAGGCCCAGCATTCGCATCCTCGAAGGCGTCAGCTACGGACGCGAGGCCCCCGAAGCGCAGATGCTCAACGCCTACCTGGTGCAGCGGGACACGCCCTCGCCCGCCATCATTCAGATCCTCAGCGGCGGGTGGAACTCAGCGCCACCGCGAGGGGCAAACATCGAGCCGGTCAAGTCGTATCTGGACGCCGGCATCTCGGTCATCGTCGCGGCCCATCGGCCTGTCAACGAGAACACCCATTGGCCGGTGCCCTGCGACGATATCGCCCGGGCCATCCAGTTCGTGCGAGAGCACGCCGGTGAATGGGGAATCGATCCCAACCGCATCGCAGCCAAAGGCAGATCCTCCGGCGGCCACCTGGCCTTGATGGTGGGTTTCGGGCCCGACCGGGCTGATCCCGCCAGCGCAGACCCCGTGGCGCGTCAATCGTCCAGGCCGAACTGCATCGTGGCCGGCGCGGCACCCACGGACCTGGTCCAGCAGATGACCGAGCTGTTGAAGGATTCAAATCGGCAGGAGTACATCTGGGGACGCATGGCGGCTCTACTGGGGGTTTCTTCCGAAGTCCCCAGGGCCGAGCTGATCGCGAAGCTCAAGCCCCTTTCGCCCATCGAGTACGTGGACCGGAATTCGCCGCCCGTGTTTCTGACCCACCAGGGCCCGGCCGACGCCTTCTGGCCCGGCGACGCCCGGCTCACATGGGACGTCCACACGCCGATCACCGGGTTGATTCTGGAGAAGAAGCTCAAGGAGTTACAGGTGCCCTATGAGCTGATCATCTCCCCGGGAGGCGCACGCGGCGACCCGGCACTGCTCCAGCGGGAGTTGGCCTTTCTCGATAAGCATCTTCGTGGCGAGGGCGTCCCGCCCTTGCTCTTGGCGTCCGGTGACAGAGAAGAACAAGGGCAGGATGCCCTCGCCACGGCTCGCGCATCGCAAGGCCGTGCTCGTCCGCAACGACGGCAAACCGCATCCGCGAACCGGATCGTCTTGCGGCCGCAATCCGGCGCGATGAATGTAACGGCAACAGTCCCCGGCCTGAACAACCAGATATTCTCCCTCGGAATTCCAGAGACCCTCGACTGTCGGGAGGCCATGCTCCTGAACTTCCTGGGGGTGTCGGTCGACTGGACCGGGCCGGATTCGCAAGGCGTCGTCTCCTGCTCGTGGGGGCCCGCCAGGCGGATTGAGTACAGCGTGCGAATGATCCCCCACAACGACTACGTGGACGTCGAGATGGCGGTCACCAATCACAGCGAATCCCTGTGGCACGACGTCTTCGCCTTCAATTGCCTCAACCCGACCGCGGCGCCGGATTTCAAGGACTGGACGCTCGAACGCACGTACATGTCCTCTCAGGGCAAGCCCCTGTGCATGGCCCAAACACAGCGAGTGAAAGGGCACATGCCGACCGTCGGCTTCTACCTGCCCGAACGGACTGAGGCCGGTCAGGAATCCGTCTTCGTGCGGGGCTTCCACGCCACCAGTCCGAATCGCACCGACGGATCTTGGATCGTGACTTTGTCGCAACCGCAAGGGTCGTACATGGCCGCCGCGGTGGTCGATGCCGCCTTCCTGTTCGACAACCTCGACCGCTGCTGCATCCACGCGGCGACCAGTTTCGGGGACATCGCCCCCGGCCGGACCAGTACGACGGTCAGCCGGTTCTATCTCGCCCGAGGCTCCCTCAACGACTTCGTGGCACGATATGCCGCCGACCGCCCGGGCCTGGCTTCGCGACAGACGACCGCCTCAGCTCCCACGGCTCGCCAGCGACGAATCGCGGCGGCGCGCGATCCCAACAGTCCCCGTCGTCCGGCCGCAGCTTCCGGGGAGGGAATTCAGTACACTCACAGCGCGAAGTTCGAGCCGCCCGCGGGCCGCATCGTCCATGCGATGGGGCAGTGGGATCAATACAACAACAGACTGCTGCCCTTGCTGCCTGCCGAGTTGCGCCCCGCCTCCAAGCTGATCTTCATCACCATCGGGGACACGCCGCGAGGTTGGCGGCCCGAGGGCATCCGCAGCACGATGCAGCGATACGACCAGGAAGGATTCATTCCGCACATCGACATCGCCCTGCGGGGCAACCAGCCGAACAGGGAGGCGAGAGCCGCGATGGCCGATCCGCTCTTCGGCATCGATCACGAAGTGGCCTCCACTTCGCGGTTCGACGCGCGAATCCAGGATCTCGTTGGCGTCGTGAGAGATTACGGCAAGCCCACGATCGTCCGCATCGGCGGCGAGTTCAACGGGTCATGGAACGGCTACCATCCGTACGCCTACCCCAAGGCCTTCCGCAAGATCGTGGCGATGTTCCGGGCGGCACAGGTCGAGAATGCAGCCTTCGTGTGGTGCTACGAGCCCGCGGCGCCAGGCGACTTCGACGAGAAGAACGCCGACGGCGAGTACAAATGGTTCCCGGGCGCAGACGTGATCGACTGGTTTTCCATCGACTGGTTCAACGCAAATGATTTCACCGGTCCGCTCACCGGCGGCCGCCAGGGCGCGGGACTGTCGCCGCACGGCCGCTCGCGCAAGTTCCTCGACATGGCCGTGACATACCGCAGGCCCGTGATGATCGCCGAGAGTTCCCCCTGCCGCTACGACCTGTCGGACCCCGCGCAGGCGGAGGCCGCCTGGACCGAATGGTTCGAGCCCTACTTCGCGCTCCTCGCCGAACGCAGTGAGATCAAATGGTTTCACCTGATCAGCTACGACTGGACCCGTGCATCGTACTTCGCCGAGACCGGCTGGAAGAACAACGATTTCACCGCCAGTCCCGCGATCATGCAGAAGCTGGTGGAGGAACTGCGAAAGCCCAAGTACCTCCATGCAAGCGACAAGGCCCTGCTCAAGGACTACACTCGTTTCGCGGAGGCACATCCGGACGACAACGGCAAGGCCGAAGGGCCGGCCGCACCTGCGCAAGACCATCGGCAAGCTGCGCTTGCCACTGCCACCCGGACAGGAGCACGGGACACTCATACGTCGATGCCGCCGTCCATTTCAGAACGCGCCGAAGCGCCGGCGGATAGACGCTCAGAGCTGGCGAAATTCGACGACCCTGCCGGTCACCTGCCGGCTCGGGGTCCGGGCGGGACACAATGGGATTCGCACTACCGCTGCTTCATCCAGTCCGAGGAGAGCGCCCTGTCGAAGGGGTTCCCGTCTCACGAGGAGGCCTCGCGACAGATCAAGGCCGATGCCGCCCGCGAGCCTGCGAATCTGCAACAGCACAAGGGTTGGGTCCTGTTCATCAAGCATCATTCGCAGGCGTATCGGCCGCAGGAGGCAACCGACGCGCTTCGCAGACTCTACGCAGATCTCGTCGAGATGGAATTCGCGGGGCCGCGTGCTGCGCTCGAGTTGCCATTCGACGGCGATCCGCGTCTGACGATTCATCGTGACATCGTGTACGGCACAACTCATCCCGATGTCCAACGCATGGACGCGTACCTGGTGAAGTCGGGCAAGCCCACGCCCGTGCTCATCGAGATCCACGGCGGCGGTTGGCGGCGAGGCGCCAGAAGCCAGTTCACGTATCGGGGCAACCTCATGGAGGCGATCCTTGCCGCCGGCATTTCCATCGTGAGCATCGATTACCGCCTCACGCCGGAGCATACGTTCCCCGCCCAGATGGAGGATGTCACCCGCGCGGTCCAGTTCATTCGCTCGAAGGCCCGCGATTGGAACATCGATCCGAATCGCATCGCGGCCATGGGGGGATCGGCCGGGGCGCATCTGGCCGCCTGGGTCGGATTGCACGACGATCTGGCAAAGCCGGCCAGTCCCGATCCCGTGGAGCGATTCTCCAGCCGATTGACCTGTTTCGTCGCCCTGTCCGGGCCCATGGACTTGACGCGGGTCGATCCTCGGTCGCTGGCCCGGGCCGGAGTACGGGGCGAGTCCTTCTCGCAGGCCTTCGTGGCGGCCGTGGGCTCGACGCCGGAGCAGTTCATGACGGACCCGGACATTCGCCGCCGGCTCAGGGAGGCGTCGCCGCTGTTCCTCGTGTCTTCGGACGACCCGCCGGCCATGGTCGTCGGCGCCGGTCCCGCGGAGACTGCTCTGATCCCGCCGGCGGCCCCCGCCACGATCAACGATCCGCACTCGGCGTGGCACGGGGCCCTGCTCGCCGACGCCCTGCGCAAAGCGGGCGTGGGAGTCACCGCCCGCCTGGGCTCAAACGTGGGCAAAGACCCTCAAGCGGACGCGGCAGCCATCGTGAGCTTCCTGAAACATCGCGTCTTGCCCGAAAAAACTTACCGCGGGCCGACAGTTCTTTGACGGTTTGGAGGTCCGAGAATGCCGGGGGCAAGCATCTCGGCGTATTTTGTCACTCCGCAAGCGGGGTCCACTCTGCGCGATGGCAAGCCACCCAGGAAGGGTCGAGTCGTGCCGCCCGACCTCCGTCCGCACAGGGTGAACTCCGGGGACTGATGGGGTCTGTGCCACCGGGCGCCGAGACGTCAGGGCCCCGCGGTGCGAACCTGCGGCATGGGATAGACTGAGGAGGCTTGCCTGGGAAATCGGGGGAGAACGTCCTGGAAGGCCTTGGTTCCTGCGGACGACAGGTTCCTATCGGACGTCCCAAGATCGCTCGTGTCGGCAGGCCGGCCCGTGGCAGCAGACGGACCGCTATAAGCCCCATTCATCCTACAGGCTCTATAACACTTATCAATCCTATAAGACTTATAGGACACATGAGGCGAATGGCGGCCCGCGAGCGAAGCGATTCGGCCGCAGCAAGCGGTCGGAGAGTCCGCCAACGGCCCGAGGGCCTGGCCAAAAGCCAATGGCAGACCCTGAGAATGACGATAAGAAGGGATATTTGGGGCGAGTCGGGCAAGTCCGTGCGGGGATTCGGGGGGTTTGTCCTTGAATTGCTCGTGAGATGGTGTAAAATAGAAGGAACCGGTTGCGGGCGATGAACGAGCCGGGGTTCCATTGTGGCGGCAGGTGGTGAAGGGCAATTGTCAGAGAGTATTTACCTGCATGAGTACAAACGTGCGGATTCATGAAATTCAGGCCGCGTGGGCGGGACGACTGATCGTTCTGTCGCTGCTCGTGGCGGCGCCGGCTGTGCGCTGCCATGCCCAGCCGGGCCAGGTGGTTGGCTGGGGCAACAATCTCGGCGGCCGGTACAATGCCCAGCCGAACCAGGAATGTATGGCCATCCGTGCGGGTGGCTACCACAGCCTGGCCCTGACCTCGTATGGCACGCTCATGGCCTGGGGCGAGAACACGGCCGGGCAAGCCAACGTTCCCTCCGGCAACAACTACGTCGCCATCGCGGCGGGGCTCTATCACAATTTGGCCTTGAAGGCCGATGGCACAGTCGTCGCCTGGGGCGACAATACCCGTGGCCAGTGCAGCGTTCCGCCGAACACCAAGTTCCGGGCCATCGCCGCGGGCACCTGGCACAGTCTGGGCATCCGGATGGATGGCTCGCTGGCCGCCTGGGGCTGGAACGAATCCGGCCAGTGCTACGTTCCGCCCGGCAAGGACTACGTCGAGGTCTGCGGCGGCTACTACCACAGCCTGGCCCTCAAAGCCAATGGTTCCATCGTCGCCTGGGGCAGCAACGGCGACGGCCAGTCCAGTGTTCCGGAAGGCACGAATTTCGTTCAGATTGCGGCCGGTACGCTGCACAGCCTGGCACTCAAGAGCGACGGCGCCCTGGTGGCCTGGGGCCGCAGCACGGAGGGGCAATGTCGAATCCCATCGGGCAATGATTTCGTGGCCATCGCCGCCGGGTCGCTCCACAATCTGGCCCTGCGGCGGAGCGGCCGCGTTGAGGCCTGGGGCCAGGACAATTACGGCCAATCCACCGTTCCCGAGGGCGACCATTTCGCCGTGATCGCCGCGGGCAACTTCCACAGTCTGGCGATTCGCGACCTGCGAAAGCAATTCCCGCCCGCCCAGGCTGCCGAACCACAGGTCGCTGTGGTCAAACCGATACCCCAGGAGAATCGTGAGCGGACCACGAATACGACTCCTCTCCCGGATATGAGCGGTGACCAAGAGCCCGCCGCCCTCCCGCTGGCCGATCTCGTGCTGGACAGACAGGTAAACGATCCCAACTCGCTCACGACCGAGAGTCTGCTGTCGCAGCTCGAACAGAGACAGCCCGTTCGACCGAAGGCGCCCGATTCTCCCGTGGCTAAGGCAACGCCCGCGAAGGATCCGAACGCGGATTCTGTCGCTCCTGTAAACGCCGGACAGCCTCAGCCCGCCCAGAGACCGGTTGCTCAACCTCAGCAGATCACACCGCCGCCGGCCGTGCAGACGCAGGCCGCGAAGCCGGAGCCGAAAGAGGCAGGTTCCCCACCCGTCGAGCCGGCCAAAGCGACAGCGGTCGTTCCGGTGACGCAGGCCGCAACCGAGAAGACGCCGGATGCTGCCGAGACCGGCCAGGCGCGACCGCCCGCAACCGCCCAGAAGCAGACCGCCGCGGCTCAAGCCGCCGAACCCAATGAGCCGGCGCTCGATTTTGACGACCCTGCCAACCAGGGCTTCGCCCCCAGCATCTACATGGGCGTGATCGAGAACGCCGCCCCGGTCTATCACTTCGTCTCGACCTCGAACAAGCGGCACTTCTGCACAATCAACGAGGAAGAAAAGTATAAGTTGCTCGATGCCCGGCCCGTCGCATGGAAGTACCAGGGCATCGCCTTCTTTGCCTATCCGGAGGGCCATCAGCCGGAGGACGCCAGGCCGGTCTATCGATTCTGGTCCGAAAGTCTCAAGCAGCACTTCTACACGATGGATGAGACCATCAAGGACATGATGATCAAGGAACTGTCCAAGACCTGGACGTTCGGAGGCGTCGCCTGGTACGCCCCGCCCATCAAGAAGCCGGCCCAGAGGAAGTGACTCTCCGCATCAACCGCCTTGAACCGATACAGGCGTTGATCTCCCGTTGAGGAAGACAGCGAGCAGACCGATCTCGAACCTGTGCCCGATACAGCCGAAGCCGCGAAGCAGACGACCGAGGATCCCGAGTTCGAGGCTGTCGTCGCAGCCGCCCACAGGCTGGTCGATCGATCGCGTCGTCTGCTGGCCGGCATCCACGACGAGGACAAGGAGGAAATCATTGACCTGCACGAGAAGATCCAGGAGGCGATCGACACCTCAGATCGCCAAGCCTTGTCGAGCAACGTCCATGCTCTGCAGGAACTTCTGTTCTTCATCCAGGGCAAGTAGGCATGGACCGTCCAGCCAACACGTCTGCCGGACACAACGCATCGCCTCTCGGGGCCCCCATACGGTGTCCCGTCTGCAAGGCGCGATTCCGCGGGCAGCGCCAGTGTTCGCGGTGCGGGGCGGACCTGTCCCGCCTCATGCTCGTGGTTGCCCGGGCTTATGCAATTCGACGGCAGGCCAAGCAGGCACTGCTGGAAGCACACTACGACGCCGCTTGTGAACTGGCCGAGAAAGCCCAAAGCCTCCACCACACGGCGTTGGGGCAGAAGATGCTGATCGTGGCGCGCACACTCGACATGATTTCGGTGCGACGATAGGGTCTGATGGACGTCAACCATTGGTTTCCAGAAACCGTGATCGGTTGGTACCCCCCGTCGGCAAACCGCCTGCATGGAGGTAGCGTGCGCCGATGGTCTTATGCGCCCTACGTCAGATTCCGCAGCTCGACGTGTTTGAGTTGCACTCCCGCCGGGCGGGTCCCTTCGCCTGAAAGGGTGCGACACGGGCCGCTATAGCATTTGCTGAACGGCTCTCTTCCAGCCGTGATACCACCCCTGAACATCGTACTGGCCCGGTCCGGGACAGTACGTCTGGCGACCGATGCTCAGCCCTTCGAGTTGTTCGATATCCGTGAAGATGCCCTCGTGAAGACCGGCGAGCAACGCCGCACCGAGAGCGGAAACGTCCGCGATGCCGATGTTGACCACGTCCACACCCAACAGGTCGGTCAGGAACTGCATGACGAAACCGTTGGCGGTGATCCCGCCGTCCACCTTGAGCTGCCGCAAGAGGACACCGCTGTCCTGCTCCATGATGGTCGTCACATCCCGGATCTGATAGGGAATCGATTCGAGTGCGGCCCGGGCGATGTGGCGTTTGTCGGACCCGAAGGTCAGGCCCAGGATTGCCGCCCGCAGGTCCATCCGCCAATGCGGCGCTCCCAAGCCGCTGAACGCGGGAACGACATACACACCGCCATTGTCCGGAACAGCCAGGGCCATCTCCTGCGTTTCCGCACTCTGAGCGAACAGCCCCAACTGGTCGCGAAGCCAGGCGATCGTGGCGCCGCAGGTGACGATAATCCCCTCCAGGGCATAATCCACCCGGCCCGGCACGCTCCAGCAGATCGTCGCCACCGTTCCCTGGGCCGGCTCGATTCGCTTCGAGCCCGTGTTCAGCAGGATCGAGCAGCCGGTGCCGAGCGTGGCCTTGGCGGTCCCCGCGGTAAAGCAGCCTTCGCCGAACGCGGCCGCATGCGAATCGCCGATCATCGCCGAGATCGGAATCGCCTTCGGCAAAAAGCCGTCGAAATCCGTCCGGCCGTAGTCCCACGACGAGGGCTTGGCCTCAGGCAGGTGCAGGCCCTGCAAGCCGAACTCCGCCAGCAGATGTTGATCCCACTGCAGTTGGTCGATGTTGAACAGCAGCGTGCGGGACGCATTGGTATGATCGGTCAGATAGCTTCGGCCGCCGGTGAGCTTGTATAACAGCCAAGTATCGACCGTTCCGAAGAGAGCCCGGCCCGCGCGAATCGCTTCCGCAATGCGGGAGTCGTTCTCCTTGAGCCACAGGAGCTTGGTGCCGGAGAAGTACGGATCGGCAATCAGGCCGGTCCGGCGGCGGATTTCCTTTTCGAGGGGCGATCCCTTGAGACGGTCGCAGATGGCAATGGAACGCTTGCACTGCCAGACCAGCGCATGACACAGGGGCTCGCCCGATTCCTCCCACAGGACAAAGGTCTCCCGCTGGTTGGAAATTCCGCAGGCGGCGATCGCGTCCAGCGTCTGGGAGGTCGAGAGTTGGAACTGGTGCAGGCACGCCTTCACGGCGGCCAGGACGTTGTTGTAGATCTCGCGCGGGTCCTGCTCGACGAAGCCCGGCCGGGGGAAATGCGACTTCAGCGGCTCGGTCGCCTTGGCGGCGATGCGTCCCTGATGGTCGAATACCACGGCCTTGGTTCCGCTGGTCCCCTGATCGATGGCCAGGATGAACTCGACATTCCTCACAAGCTCCCTCCGTTCTTCAGTAGTGCCCGTGCCGTCTGCGCCAATCCTGAAGCACTGATGCCGTAGTGCTCGAAGATCTCCAGTTGGCTTCCGGTGACCATATGCTCGTCGGGAAAGCCGACGATGCGGAACGGGATATGAATCCCCGCCTGCATGAGGACCGCGGCACACGCTTCACCCAAGCCGCCGAAGACACTGTGCTCCTCGACCGTGACGACCGCCCGACACTCCCCGGCCGTTTGGATCAGCGTATCTGCGTCGAGCGGCTTGACCGTGTGCATGCTGATCACGCGGACGGACAGGCCTTCAGCCTCCAATTCTCTCGCGGCCGTCAGGGCTGGATGCACCGTCTCGCCCGTGGCGATGAAGGCGACGTCCGTTCCCTCGCAGACCGTCAGGGCCTTGCCCACGGCAAACTGCGTCTGCGGCGAGTGCAGATGGTGGAGAGGCCGCTTGCCAAACCGCAGGTACACGGGGTGCTCCATGACAGCGGCGGCTTGTATCGCCTCGGCTGTCTCGAAGTTGTCCGCAGGCACAATAATGGTGATGTTGTCGATCGCACGAAGGGCTGCCAAATCGTGCGTGGAGTGATGCGTGGAACCCAACGCTCCATAGCTGACGCCGCCGCTGATGCCCACCAGCTTGACGGGCCGGTCGGAGTAGCAGACGTCGTTCTTGATCTGCTCCAGGGCCCGTGCCGTCAGAAAGGACGCCGGCGAGACGGCATAGACGATCTTGCCGGCCGAGGCCAGCCCGGCGGCGATCCCCACGAGGTTCTGCTCGGCGATCCCGACTTCCACGATCTGCGCCGGCAGCGCAGCGACAAATGGGGCCAGCTTGCCTGAACCTCTCGAATCGCTCGTGACCGCCAGCACATTCTTGTCCGTGCGGGCCAGTGCCAACAAAGTCTCGCAGAAGACGTCCAGATTCGCCTTGCCCTGTTCGGCTCCCGGTATGAAACTCATGCCTGCACCTCCCGCAGGAGTTGATCCAGTTCCTGCTGCGCCTGCTCGTACTGCTGGTCGTTCGGGACGCCGTGGTGCCACTTGGCAACGTCTTCCATGAAGCTGACTCCCTTGCCCTTGACCGTGCGTGCGATCACCATGCTCGGTCTGCCCGTCTCAAACGGCGCTGCGAGAAACGCGTCGGTCAGAGCCGCGACATCGTGGCCATCTACTTCCCGGACCGCCCATCCGAATGCCTCAAACTTCTTGCGCAGCGGCTCCAGGGCACAGACGTCCTCGGTACAGCCGGTGATCTGCAGCGTGTTGCGATCCACGATGGCCGTCAGGTTGTCGAGACGGTAATGAGCGGCGGTCAGCATCGATTCCCAGTTGGAACCCTCCGCCAGTTCGCCATCGCCGAGGAGGGTGTAGACCCTGTAGGCGGCACCGTCCATCCGGCCCGCCAGGGCCACGCCAACGCTGAAGGCCAGCCCGTGTCCGAGGGCCCCGGTGTTCTGCTCGATGCCCCGGACGCTACGGGTCGGATGGCCCGCATAGTGGGAGCGGTAGCAGCACAGCGTATCAAGATCCGACTCCGAGAAAAAGCCCCGGTCCGCCAGGACAACATAGAGCGCCTCGACGGAATGTCCCTTGCTCTGGACGTAGCGGTCACGCCCCGGGTCGTCGAATGTCTCGGGCGAGACGTTCAGCACCCGGTTGTACAGGACGTTCAAGATATCGATGCAGGACAGGTCGCCGCCGGTGTGGCCGGCCTTGGCCCGCTTGATGCACTGAAGCAGCTTCCTGCGGTATTCAATGGATTTGACCTTCAACTCACGCTCTGTCATTGTTGTTCTTTCGAATGAAACCTGTCGATGACGACGGCCAGGAGAATGACGAATCCCTTGATCACCTGCTGCCAGAAGGGATCGACGCCCATGATGACCAGTCCGCTGTTGAGCACGCCGATGATCAATGCCCCGAGGACCGTTCCCTGCACGGAGCCCCGGCCGCCCGAGAGGGACGTGCCGCCGATCACGACGGCGGCGATGGAGTCCAGCTCCAGGCCCTCTCCCGCAATCGGCGTGGCCGAGTTCAGACGGGAAGTCACGATCAGTCCGCCGACAGCCGCCAGCGTGCCGGAGATGATGTACACCATCCGTTTCACGCGGGCGACGTTCAGGCCGGAGAGCTTGGCGGCCTCCTCATTGCCGCCCACGGCGTAGACGTACCGGCCGAACCGGGTCTTTCGCAGCAGCACGATGGCGATCAGCACGATGCCCGCGGCGATCCAGAACTGGTTGGGAATCCCCAGCAGCCTTCCCGACCCGATGCCGACGAAGACCTGGCCCAAACCGGTGATGGCCTCGCCGCCCGTATAGAGCTTGGTCAGTCCCCGGGCAATGGTCAGCATGGCCAAGGTCGCAATGAACGGCGGAACCCGAAAGCGCGTGACCATCACGCCGTTGAACCACCCCAGCGACGCGCCGACGAACAGGCCGACGGCGATGGCCGCCGGGGCGCCGTAGCCGATGTAGAGATTCACGGCCTCCAGCTCCGTACCGCGTTGAAGCAGACCGGCCATGATCGCGCCGCTCAGCGCCAGAATCGAACCGACGGACAGATCGATTCCCCCCGTGAGGATCACCAGAGTCATCCCGACGGAAATGCAGAGATTGACCGAGATCTGCCGCATGATCGTCCAAAAATTGTCCCGCGAGAGAAAACCGTCGGCCAGGAGGCTGAAGGCCAGAACCATCAGCAGCAAAGCGATCAGCGAGTGCGATTTCGCCAACAGATTCTTATAGTCTTTTCGATCCAGCATGTACCTTCCTTCAGGACTTCGTGTCGCCCGCAAGGCTTCTCGGCAGGGCCGCCTTCAGAATCGATTCCTCCGTGGCCTCGGCGCGGGAGAACTCCGCCGTCTGGCGGCCCTCGGACAGGACGATAATGCGATGGGCGATGGCCATGATCTCGGGCATCTCGGACGAGATCATCACGATGGCCAGGCCCGCCTGCGTCAACTCGTGAATGAGCTGGTAGATTTGATTCTTCGCGTTGACGTCGATGCCTCGGGTGGGTTCGTCCAGCAACAGGACTCTGGGCCGGGTCGCCAGCCACTTGGCGAGGACCACCTTCTGCTGGTTGCCACCGCTGAGATGCTTGACCGACTGGCCAAGTGTGGCCGTGCGGATGTTCAGGCGATGCACATAGTCGCCGGCCAGGACCCGCTCCAATCGATCGCTGAGGAATCCGAATCGCTCGATCCGTCCGAGACTGGCCAGGGAAATGCTGGCCGCCACGGACATGTTCATCACCAGGCCCTGGCGTTTGCGGTCTTCCGGCACCAGGGCCAAGCCCGTCGCGATCGCCTCGGCACAAGAGGCGACTTGGATCTCCCGGCCCTCCACGAACACCCGGCCGCAAGACGTCTTGGCGTGCAGACCAAAGATCGTCTCGAACAGTTCGCTCCGCCCGGCCCCCATCAACCCGAACAGCCCCAGCACCTCGCCCCGAGCTACCGAGAAACTGACATCCTTCACGAGGAAATCCCCGGATCGGTCCGGGTGAGGCAGGCAAACCTTTTCCACCCGCAGGACCTCCGCCCCATGGGCGGTTTCGGTTTGGACGAAGAAGTCCTTGAGGTCCCGACCGACCATCATCCGCACGACCTCATCGTGGCTGAGTTGGGCCCGGGCCGCCGACCCAACGGTGCGGCCATCCCGCATGACGGTGATCTGGTCGGCGATCCGGAACACCTCGTCCATTTTATGGCTGATGTAGACGATGGCCACGCCCTCGCGCTTCAGTGCGTCGATCAACCCGAACAGCACGTCCACCTCGCGGTCGCTGATCGCGGAGGTCGGCTCGTCCATGATGATCACGCGGGCGCTGAGGGCCAGCGCCCGGGCAATCTCCAGGACTTGCTGTTGGCCAACCCGGAGCGTGCTGACGCGCGTGCGCGGGTCCACGTCCAGGTCCAGCCGATGCAAAAGGGCCGCAGCCGCCCGGCGCATCCGGCGAGAATCGATCAGGCCCAATCCATTCAGGAACTCCCGGCCCAGGAAGAGGTTCTCGGCGACACTGAGGTTGGGGATCAGGTTCAGTTCCTGGTGAATGATCGTCACCCCCTGCTCCTGGGCCTGCCTTGGATTGGCGAAGACCACCTCGTGCCCGCTGAGCAGGATGTGCCCCTCGTAGTCCTGGTAGACGCCGGCCAGGACCTTCATGAGCGTGGACTTGCCCGCGCCGTTCTCCCCCATGACGGCGGTCACCTGCCCCGCACGGACCTCCAGTCGCGCCTCGTCCAGCGCCTTGACGCCACCAAAACGTTTCGTGACCCCCTGTGCCGCCAGAACAATCTCATCGTGCTCGGTCATAACGGAGCGGATTATTCCACCTCCAACCGAATGGGGACGACCCTCAGAAGATGCCAGGAAGCCTGTACGGGCGACGCATGCGTCGCCCCTACCCGACCGCCGAACGGAGTCTTCTCCGTCGCGTCTTCGGCCACTTCGGCCGCGCCGAGGAAGCGCACGCTCATCCCCACCTGCGGCGTACGCTCGAGGAACGGCGCGATCACCTCCTGCACGACGATGCGGTTGATCTCGGCGCTGATCCGGTTGAACTTCATCGTGTCGGAAAAGGCGCTGACATCGACAAGGCCGGATGCGTCCCGGACGGCGTTGCCCGAGATGTATGCGCCGGTACACAGAAGGATTTCGGGATTCGGATCGTCGGCCAGGACACTCACCAACAGCCCGTCCTTCTGGACCGCCGTGACCCGCCCGCTGCCTGCGAGCAGGTAGGCATGGACTCGGCTGTGCCCCAGGGTCCTGCCTTGGGCGATGGCGGCCTCCATGTCCGTATTGAACAGCCGGATCAATTCGTCGGCGGGCTGCGGATGGTCCAGGACGGCGGCAAGACGATTGTCCCAGAAATCCCGTGCGTACTCGGCCGGGCTGAACCGGGCGGTCCGCTCTTCGGCGCGCTTCTCGTCCAGGCGACGAAATTCGAGCGAACTGCCCAGCACCAGAGCCAGAGCCGCGAGCCCGATGACGTACAAAAGGTGCTTTCGTTTCATCCGGCCGTCACTTCCCAGGGTCCTCGTTGCGGCCGTAGGCGGTGAACTTGTCGATGTTCTCTGCGTTCACGAGTTCGACCGCCACCGGAACCTTCTGGGGCAAGTCCCTCTTACCCTTGAGGTACTGGTCGGCAGATTCGGCCGCCATTTTCGCCATGGTCTTGGGGAACTGCATCCCGGTGGCGACGATCCGGCCGGAGCGGATCTCATCGATGACGTCCTTGGCGCCGTCGAAGCCGAAGACCATCACCTGCTTGTCCTTGCCCGCCGCGACCAGCGCCCGATGCGCCCCCATGGCCATGGCATCGTTGCCGCAGAAGACCGCATTGATATCGGGATGGGCTTGCAGGAGCGACTCCATCACCTCCATCGCCTTCGTGCGGTCGAAATCCGCCGGCTGCTGGGCGACCATCTTCAACCCGGGGTAGTTGTCCACCACGCTGTGGAAGCCGTCCGAGCGGTTCTTCGTGTTGTTGTCGCCGAGCAGGCCCAGCAGCTCGACGTAGGCGCCCTTGTCCCCGAGCCGGCGAACGAAGTACTCGCCCAGCGCCACGCAGCCCGAGAAGTTGTCGGAGAGGATCTGGCTGACGGCCACGTCGCCGGCGGAGATCTCCCGGTCCATGCAGAACGTCGGGATCCCGGCATCCTTCGCCCGCTGGACGCTCGCGATGGAACCTTGTGCATCGGTCGGGTTGAAGAGGATCGCCGCGTACTTGCCGTCGATGATCGTATCGAAATGCCCCGCCTCCGTCGCCGGCGAGTTCTGGCTGTCGAATACATCCGCCTTGTAGCCCAATTCCTCGGCGCGGGCCTTGGCGGCATCCTTGAGCACGACAAACCACGGATTGTTCAGCGTCGAGACGACCACAGCAATCTTCTTCTGTCCCTGCGCCGGCTGTTCCCGACGGCCACAGCCGATGGCCAAAGCAGCGACAAGCGCAACCACCACGACCCATGCGAACCATTTCTTTGCCATTTTCCAGCCTCACATGAAAAGGATGACGAGTAATCGATCATCATCTGCTTGCCACAATCATCCATCATCCATCATCAATAATCAATCACTTGTCCTTCCGTCGCTCTCGGATCTCCTCCAGAGACAGCGCTCCTCGCGTCCCGACCCGGCTGCCGTAGATTTGCAGACTGCGGATCTGCCCGCGGAACTGGCGGTCCAGGCCGTAGCTGTGCATGGTTTCGTTGAAGTTCCCGATCGCCAGCGGACCGATGTCGCTATCCACCGGACCGGCGTGGTAAGCCGTCCCGCGGTCGAGAGCGACGGCGGCTTGGCTCAGTGTGTCCGAAGGCGTGCTGAAATACCAGTTCACGTTGTCGCCGGACGCTGTCGCATCGTAGCTCACCGCAAAGTAGGTCCATTTGCCCACCTGCAGCTTGGCAGCAGAGCTGTCATTGCGAACCGAGTCCGGCCATTCATTCACCGCCAGACGCAAACGGCCATCGCTTTGGCAAACGAGATCGATGCCGGAGCGATTCTCCTTGAGGCAGAAAAGGATGCGATTGCCGCCGCTGCCGACCTCGAGGCTTTCGGGCTTCAACCATCCCATCACGGTGAAGGAGCGCAGGCCGCGCAGCCCCTCGATCACCCCATCACCCACTTGAACCCAGCCCCAGGGCGCGCCCTCGGGCAGGTGAAAGGCGCCGTTGCCGGCCCGCTTGGCCGTGCCGTGCAACTTCACCCCGGGCGTCTCTTTCCCCTCCGGGATGCCGACGCACAGGATGGGCTCGGTTACGTCCCGGTCCACGGCGATGGATTGGAAGGCCTCCGCACTGCTGCCATGCGCGTCCGTGACGGTCAGTCTCACCGAGTAAAGACCGGCTTTCTCGAAGACGTGCGTGGGCTTGGACTCCCGGCTCGTCGTGCCGTCGCCGAAATCCCACACCACCTGCCCATCGGCAGCACTGGCGAACTGCACCTTCAGCGGCGGCAGCCCTTCGGTCACAGAGGAAATGATTCTCGCCTCGGGCCGCAGCGTTTCGCCGGGTCCGTAGGGTGTGAACCGATAGATCTGATCTGCCTTCGGCGCGGAAAAGGTGTATTCGCCCGGGGAAGCTGTGCCCACGGGAGATATTGTCATTTCCCAGGGATCAATGAGATCCACTTTGTAAGGGCGCGAACCTGCAAGGCGGGCCCTTTGCGACCGCTGGTCCATGCAATACACCAGGTAATACTCGCCCTCCCTGGCCAGCTCGAATGTTCCCTTGCCATCACCCATCGGTTTGAGTTCATGAAACGCAGGGGCCTGGGCCATGAAGTCCTTGAGCCACTGAATGCGCTTGGGACTTTGGCCGTGCAGCACGCCGCCTTTGGCCCACCAGAGGATGTCCTGCGGATGCTTGTAGGTTTCGCCGTGACCGACGTAGCAGCCGCTTAACGTGCCCAGCCAGAAGCGCTGGGTCATTTCCCGCGCGGTCAGGTTGCCCCAGCCTTGCGGGATGTCGCCCTCGTATTTGCATTCGTCATAAACCACAGGCTTGCCGTATTGCGTGCGGAAGCGCACGCCGCCGTCCATGTCGGAAGTCTGAAGGCTGGCGTGCGTGACCCAGTCTTTCGTGTGGTCGTACCACGTCCGGCCGTTGTGGATGCCGCGCAGCCGCTGGTGCGGGTCTTCCTTTTGCAGGATCGAGAAGAAACGGTCCCAATCCTCCCACTGCTTGTTGCCCCGGTGGCCTTGGGGCCTGTTGGTCATGAAATCATACTCGTTGGCCAGCGACCACCAGACATTGCGGTACGCCGAGAGCCGCGCGATACAGTAGCGCAGATACCGGTCGTCCTGCTCATCGCTCATGTCCGCGAAGCCCCAGCGGTCGTAAGGGTGCCAGAGAATGAGGTCCGCCTCGATGCCGAGCCGTTGCAGATCGCCGATGCGCTGCTCGAAATGACGCCAGAAAGCCGGGTCGGGCCGGCTGAAGTCGAATTTGCCGTCCGCGCCTTTCTTGAACGCAAAGAACTCCGGTTCATTCTGATTGTATGCATACGACTTGGGAAAGACGCAGAACCGGATCTTGTTGAACGGCGACGCGGCCAGCGTCTGGAGAGTCTGCGCTTGCAGCTCGCGCGTTTGATGCACCCAGGCATAGCAGGTCGTGCCGAATTGGTGATAGGGCGTGCCGTCAGCATAACGGAGGTAATAGGTGTTGAACATCTGCACCGGGCCGTGGTTCTTGCCGGTGGGCGTCGTAGCGGTAAACACGCCGGTCTTGCCGTTTAACTCCGGCACGGCGCTGCGGGTCTGGTAACGCCACGCGCCCGTGGCGGGCGGGCTGAAACGGACCTTGTAAGTGCCACCGCCATCCCAGAAGCCAGGCACGGTGATGCCCTGGTCGCCCTGGCGGAACGTGGCCGACCACTGCACCTCGACATGCGGATTGCCTGACACCGGACCGGGGAGGGTGATCTCAAAGATGTCCCAGCACTCGATCCGATCATTGCCTGTTGCCTCTTGTCCGGCGATCGGACCGGCAAACAACGCCACACAAAGCCACAAGGATAACCACGTGATCACTATACGATATGTATGGGGCTGAATCATACTTCTTGCTCCTATGTCGATTCTATCTGCCAATCAGCGATTCTTGATTTTGTCGCAGGCACTCAATAGGGGCCATTATCGGTGACTGGTTCATCCCGTTCAATGCCAATTGACGAGGCTGTTGAGGTAATCCTCTACGTTGGTGTAGCCATCGCCATTGGCGTCCTGCGGCCCATCGGCGGCATCACCGGCGTTCAATCCGTGCTGCTGCTCCCAGGCATCGGGCATACCGTCGCCATCGCGGTCCTCAGGAGCAGGCCCCGTGGCCAGAGTTGGCCAGCCGCCGACATCACTCGGGGTAGTGATGATGCCGTTATTCCCATGTTTTGCCGTGCCGGTGCGAACCTCTTCCATGATGCGTGTATCGATGGCATCCCGGTTGGGAAAGGAGCAGCCTGCGTGTTCAAGAACCGATCGATAGGCCTCCTCCGGAGTCTCCTGGTGAACAGCCATAGCCGGCCACGGGCTGTCGAGCCGTATGTAATTGTCGCCGTTTACGCCTTTCCAATTGTCCGCCGTGACTTGGGAACTGCCTGCCACAACATTGTCTCCAACATACCAACTGCCCTTGTCGTCAGCGGAGCGCGCGGAAGGATCGACAATGCGGTCCCTCACCCCGCTGCTGGTTGCAGGTCCCGGCTTGTAGTAGTTGGCGACCATATTGATGGTGGAGAATTCAATCGGCGGGTTGCGCCTGTCGCCCCGCTGATGTGCTTCCCCACCATAGGAACTCTGATATCCCCAGTTGTACAGCACGTTGTTTCTGTAATCGTTGAATCCGCAACCGGAGGCCCACCGCGGATTGCGGCTGTCGTTGTGGGCGATCAGGTTGTGATGGTACGTACCATAGTTATTCCCCCAGATGCCGCCAAATCGATGCCCTTCGCCGTTCTTCTCGCACGCTTCCGTGATCAGGCACCATTGAACGGTTACGTTTTCATTATGGTACAGGGATAGCACCTCATCATTACTCCAACTGGCCGACACATGGTCCAGGATAATATTCCTGTTGTACCTCGATCCTACTGCATCGCCGCTGGCGCTGGGTCTTACGCGGAGATACCGGATGATCACGTCGTTGGCGCCGATGCCCAGATCACCTCTGATCGTAATCCCATCCCCAGGCGCTGTTTGACCGGCGATCGTAATGTGGTCGTTTTGAATTCTTATGCCTCCGCCGATCGTCCCAGCCACCTTGAACACAACGATGCGCGGCCCCTCGGCTTCACAGGCCGCCTGCAAACTGCCCGGCCCCGAGGCATTGAGGTTGGTCACGGCGATCACCTTGCCGCCCCGCCCTCCGCGCGCCACCGAGCCATATCCCTCGGCGCCGGGAAATGCCGGGACTTGCGGAGTCTCCGCGGCAAATGCGTTCGGAATCAGGGCAAGGAGGCAGACGACAGCGTACAACGATTCACTCAGTGTTCTCACAGTCATGATCCCATCCTTTCCGATTCTCCTATATTCAGATCCACTGATTTACAGGGGTTCATGGTTTGACCTCAACGATGACGCGCTGGTATCGCGTCAGTCGGGGTATGCCGGTGTCCGTCACTTCACAGATGATGTGGAGGGTTCCCCCTTTGTCGAAATCGCCGGGCACTGCAACCGAGGCATCCTGTCTTCCGGCATCCCGGATTTCAATGGTTCCGTCGAAGGTTCCCGCTTCCCGGTACTGCCACCACCGATACTCCAGTGTGTCCCCGTCCGGATCGGTAGTTCCCTTGGCGCTCAGCGAAACGCTTTCTCCGGGCCGAACCTTCAGATCCACGGCGTGGCCCAGTTTCACCACCGGCGCATGATTAGCCTCCGCATAGGACTTCACGCACCAGTCGGCGCGGGCCGCGAAATCGTTCTGGATGGCATCAATCCAGCGCCACTGGGGCTTGAGATACGCGGTGAGTTCCGGGTCATTCGGGATTTCCTTCTTGAGGCGGGTGCGTCCCCACGCCGAATTCGTGTACCATCTGCCCTCTGGATACTGATAGCCTGGCTCCAACACCGGATCGAGCCAGGTGTTGTCGCGGACCCGCACGAAGCGGCCGCCCCAGCCGCCCCAATCGGGCGACTCCATGTTGCGCAATCCCGTCGGTATCGTGTGCAGGAACGCGGGCGAGTCGCCCTCGGACCGGAACCGTCCATCCTCGTGCGCTTTGTACAAGGCGAGCAGAGGACCGCGATCTTGCAGGATATTCTCTCTCATCCATGCCGCGGAAAAGTAACGCTGCTTCTCCTGGGGTACGGCCCTCCTCTGATTGTCGTACGCGATGGCGAGGAACTGGTCAGAAATGATGGTCGGTATCCCAAACTTGCCCCAGCGCGGACGGATGTAGCTCTGATAGGTGTTGTCCTGCTCCCAGATGAAGTAGAACCGGATCTTCTGCGCGACGCCTGCCATCCTCGCCGGATGTTCTTCTTCGATGGTCTTCAGGGCCCGCGCGATGGTATTGGGACCGCCCCAGGCCTGGAGCCAGACGGGGCGGTCGTCCGATTCGTCCAAAAGGACCTTGACGATGTGTTGCGAGCCGGCCGTGACCGCATCCATCTCGCCCTCCGTCTTCACGTTTCCGAGATGCGTGCGGGCCTGCAGAAATTCCGGTGTAGGATACCGGCGGTCATGCTTCACCAGATTCGGATAGACCTTGGCGTAGGCATCCAGGTACGGCTGGACCCAGTCATCGCCGGCCCACTTATGTCCTTGCCAGTGGTACTGTGAACTCGAGGTGATGATGCCTTCGACGTCCCATTCGTTGGCGTAGAGCAGGAACCGGACCATCGAACACTCGTCGTCGATCTCCCCGTCGCTCGTGACGATCACGCGAGGTCTCTCCTGGGCCTCGACCTTCTGAACGGGCACACTGCCGGCAAATAGCACCGTGGCGCTGATCACGACAACACACGTTGACCTTTTCATCGAATCTCCTTTCGCACGCTGCACCGGACCGATTCACCCGCCCCACACAAGACGCACCCAAACCGGCGGGTATTCCCTGTCACGCATCGCGGCATCATGCCGCGGCCCTTGTCCAAGGGTCGTATCTGCCAGCATGGCGCCCAGCTATGAGCCCAGAGGGTTCGGACGAACGACAAGCCAACACCTACCTGCCGACGGCAGACGGCATGGGCAACGCGACGGACCTGGCTGCTGCGAGCTCCCTGCGGCAGCGTCATCACATCCTGATTTTCGCACAACGGTTCCTGAATAACTACCGGCAGAAAGGGATTTTCTTACGGGATCCTAAGGCCGAGGTCATAGCCTGAAGTGGTTTGCATGCTACTTCAATTTATGCAATCTGCGGTACTCGCGCGGCGTGCAGCCAAAGGACTGCAGGAATGCCTCATTGAAACGGCTCAGCGAGCCGAAGCCCGAACTGAACGCGATGTTCGCGATCAAGCCTGTGGTGGTTACAAGCAGTCGTTGCGCGTGCGACAGCCGATACTGAGTGACATACTTTATCAACGTGGTGCCAAACGTTCGCTGGAACAGAGTCATCGCATAGTTGGGGTGCAGATCCACGTGTTGACCGATCATCTCCGCGGTCAACGGCTGCGTACAGTTCTGAGCAATGAAACAGGCCATCTGCTCCGCCCGGCTCAAATCCCACTGGTCCAGGACGGCTGGCGATTCCCGTCGCGAGTGCGGCGGCATCTCGGCCGCTACGCTCAGCGCCAGCCGCCGCACGCGGGCTTCGATCTCCAGCAGGCTCACCTGGCAGTGTTCCTCCGAGCCACTCTGCTTGTCCTCGATCCATAGTTCGAACTTCGCCCTGTCCGAAGCCAAATGGCCCCCGTTGGGCTCGACGATGATTCCTCCATGCAAGATCGACTGGGTAAAATGGTCCGGCAGTTGCCACTGGAGGAACCACGCCAAGGGAATCGTCAGCACGAAATACTCGGTCAAGCCTTCGAAGTCGATAACCTGATGCGGGACGCAAGCCCAGAACGCGGACAACCGTCCCGCAGGGACGGCGACCTTCCTCCCGCCCATCAGGTAGATCACCCTTCCCCCCTCCAATAAGTTGAGCTCAATTTCATTGTGGCGGTCGCAACGCGGCATCGTCGTAGCCGTCCAGCGCGTACAACTGAATCCATACGGGGAGAACTCGGGTCTGGCTGGATCGAAGCGGGCCATGACCTTAGCATCCCACAAGAACTTGCTGTTTGCAAGGGGGTACTTCAGGGATCCAACCGGGATCACCTTCAACGCCGTCCCCCCTGCTCCCACCGCCCCATCTTTCGTCCCGGTTTCAGAGCGGACATGCCGAAACCACTGGGCTCACAGCCCGACGAATTTGTGTACCCTACGGCACTTCTCGGTCGCCGGCATCGATGGCAATCGTCTTCAGGTAGTCTTGGTAGGCTGTTGCTGCGTCGAAGTCATGCTCGCTCGGAGCGGCATGGATCAGAATGCCGAAACACAGGCGGAACGTCTGGCCCGGCGACACCATGGTCCGATTCGCGGGCCCTTTCTTGAAAACCGCCTGACTGAACGGGTTGGCGACCATCAGGCCGTAGTCTCGCACGTGCCAGCGGCAGGCTGCGGGGTTCCGAGGATCCGGCATGATCATGATCCCGACGAATGCCTCGTCCACACTGCCGCCATAGTCGCACCATGCTGCCTGTTCTCCCCAAATCCCCTTCTCATTCCTTCGCCCCTGATCGTCGAGAATGCGTCCGGGTGGATAACGCCCCTCGTACGGTCTGACCATCATCGGCGTCGCCACACGCACACCGAGGCCCATCTCCTCCTGGTCGCCGAAGTAGAGGCCCGGCTGCTCCGACAGAAAGGCTGAATCCCAGAGAATCAGATAGCCCGCGGGCCGCACCTGGAACGTGTACGCGCAGATCTCTTCGCAGACGGCTGTCCCGCCGGCCATGTAGCGATTGCGTACGGTGAACGTGCCCTTGCCCCCTTCGACGTGAGGTGCCTCGATGAATCCGCCGTGCTCAACGGTCGCCTTGTTCCGCCAGAAATCAGCCCCAGCCAAGTCGCCGAATGCCAGCCAGAGCCCCGGATGCATCGTCGAATGATCGACCCGATCGTCGCCTTCCTTGGGTGGATGGCGCCGAATCACCTGGATGCCGCCGGGCGCAAAGATGTCCTTGAAATAGGGACGGAGGATCTGCGGATCGCGATAGACGTACGTCGCCAGCGGCCGGTCGTCCACGCGGATCAGCAGCGAGTTTTCGCGCGATTCGAATGCTATGCGGCGCTCGGCGGCTGTGGCGCCGACGGCGAATGCAGCACACAGCAGAGCCACTACCACTCGACTGAGTCTTTCTTGCACGGGTTGTCACCTCCACGATATCTACAAACCCCAGTTCTACACGCGTTCCGGCACGACAAACGGTGAACGGTAGGAGCCGCGAGCCAGTCCCTCGGCCGCCTTCAAATCCACGGTTCGGCCGGAGGTTTCCGCCGCCGTGATCCGCTCGGTCACCGGATCGACCGTCAGCCATGGCCCCAGGGACAGAGGCGTCTTCTGAAGATCGACCTCGTTGGCGGCCAGATGCTGTTTCAGTCGCGCGACGGTCTGCGAGGCCCGGGGGAAGGCGTCCACGGCCTTCTCGATGTCCTCCCAGGTCGCCGGCGAGCCCAGGCGGCAGGAGAGATTCCCCAGGTGGCAGACGGCCGAGGAGACGTGTCCCTGTCGGATCGGAGCATTCAACCGCTCGGCCTTTCGATCGCGGACGGCTTGGACGAAATTGGCCGCATGACCCGAGCCGCCGTCGCCCTTGAACTGGCGGATCTTCTTGCCGTCGTTGTCGTAGGCCCAACCGCCGCCGCGCAGGCCGGCGAAGTAGCCTCCTTCACACTGCAGGATGAATCCCTCCCGGATGCCCAGGAATTGATCCATTTCCTTTACGCCCAGACGGGTCGGCAGGTTGCGGTTCTCGATGCAGATCGGGGCGGGCTTGTAGTCCAGAATCGTGAACTGCGTGTTGGGCGTCTGCCCGGCGTCGTCGACGGCAAACCGACCGCCCAGGCCAAGGACCCGGCCAGGCAGGGCATCGTAGCCGGCGAACCAGCGGCAGACGTCAAACGCATGGATGCCGCTGTTGCCGAGATCCCCCGTGCCCGTGGACCAGATCCAGTGCCAATGATAGTGCAGGCTCTCGCGCGTCAGGGGCTCGACCGGGGCCGGGCCGCAGTAGAGATCGTAGTCGAGTCCCTCGGGCGTGTACGGTGCGACCTTGCCGATACTGCCGCGCAGCTCGTACCACAGGACGTGTCCCCAGAGCACTTTGCCGAGATGGCCCTCGTGGATGTACGCGGCCGCCTCCTTGAGCCCCTCGTCGGACCGATACTGCGTGCCCGCCTGCACGACCCGGCCGTACTTGCCGGCGGCCTCGATGATCCTGCCGCCCTCCCAGAGGTTGTGCGAAACCGGCTTCTCCACGTACACGTCCTTGCCCGCCTGGCACGCCCAGATCGCCAGCAGGGCATGCCAGTGATCGGGCGTGGCGATGACCACGGCGTCGACGTCCTTCCTCTCCAGGATCCCGCGCGGGTCCGTCGCGGAGAATACGCCGGCGTAGCGTTGAACCTGGTCCGCCAGTCGCTTGGGGTCCACGTCGCAAAGAGCAACCAGGCGTGCCCCCGGCAACTGGGAAAAGACCCTGGCGTGCTGGCTGCCCTTGCCGCCGAGCCCGACCACGGCCACGCGGACCTCGCCGTTGGCGCCCAGCACGCGACCAGCCGGACTCAGTGCCGCCACGGTGGCGGCGGTGGTCTTCAGGAACTCGCGTCGCGAATAGGATTTGCTCTTGCTGCTCATGTCCACCTCCACAACTAATCCGGCAAGTCCTTGTTCGACGTCTCCGGCGCCCACCAGATGGCGATCATGCCGAGGGAATAGATTACGCTCATCACGGCGCCCACCTTGGCGAAGTCGCCGCCGAACCACATGGCCAGCGACCCGGCGGCAAACACACCGCCGGCCGTGGCGAACCGCCCGACATTGTACGCGATGCCGCTGCCCGTGGCACGCACCTTCGTCGGAAACAACTCGGGAAGATACAGCGGAAGCCAGCCGAAGAACAGCGTCGCGACGAAACCTTGTGCGAAGGTCATCGGCAGAAAAGCCGACTCCAGCGGCGCCGTCAGCAGGAACAGGCCCCCGGTCAGCACCGTGGAGCCCAGACTGATCAGGAAGTAGGACAGCCGCCGCCCGAGCATGCCCGCCAACTGTGCGCCGGAGAAGCTGCCGAGCACGGCCCCCAGCGCCCAGTACCCTTGCGTGATCGCCTTGTATCCCGGCTGGGCGGCCCCGCCGATCTTATCCGCCCAGGGAATCATCCATTTGCTCGCGGCCCACGCGCCGATCATCGGAATCGAGCCCAGGACGATGCCCAGAAGAGTCACTCGCAACAGAGGCGGACGCAACAGTGTACGCAACGGCGCCGCGGCTCGTTTGGCCGCCCCACCCCGCGAGGCAAGCCATCGCGGCGACTCCGGCACGAAATAGAGCGCCGCGACGCCAAGCAGACCCGGCACGGCGCTCCAGCCAAAGAGCCATCGCCACGAGTCCGGCGTGATGTGCCAGATGCGGGCGATCTGGGAGAGCAGCAGGATGCCGGTGTTCAGCCCCGCGCCGACGATGCCCGCCACCATGGGCCGGGACACGTTCGACCAGCATTCCGAGACCAGGGCCACGCCGTTGGGCCACATGCCGCCAACGCCCAGCCCGACCAGGAAACGCAGGACGAGCATCTGCTCCAGGCTGCCGACCAGCAGCCCGAACCCGGAGAAGATCGAATAAAAGAGGATGCTCACGCCCATGGCCCGGGTGCGCCCGATGCGGTCGCCCAGCGTCCCGAAGACGATTCCCCCGAGGGCCGCGCCGAGCATCAGGGCCGCGGTGAACCGTGCGAACCAGTCCCCCGCCAGGGCGTCCGTGAAACCCGCACCCAGCAGACTCCGCGTGACGGAAATCGATGCGATGGGCATCAGGCCCAGCTCGATGCCGTCGAAGAGCAGGCCGCTGAAGGCGGCGAACAGGACAATCAGTCGGCCCTTCCGCGAGAGCGTCAACTCGGCGGAACCGATTGCGATTTCACTCATGTCCCTGTCTCCTATCCAGCCATTCAAGGTTCATCGCGGTCCTGAGTGTCACACGCCGGGCGAAGATGCTCGAAGGCGCGGATGACGGCGCTGTTGTCCTGGCCGCCGTAGCCGGCACTCTCGGCCAGTTCCAGCAGACGCGAGTGCGCCCGGGTCAACGGCAGATCCGTGCCCGCTCGGGCCGCGGCCTGGAGCATCAGGCGAACGTCCTTGTGGTGCTGCGACAGCCGGGCCTGGGGCTCGAAATCGCCGTGAATCATCTTCTCGCCCTTGGTATCCATGATCCGCGAATACGCCATGCTCTCGCGCAGCACCGTCAGAACGGTCTCGGGATCGAGTCCGAAGGCCTTGCCCAGCCACAGCCCCTCCGCCAGAGCCGCACGATTCACGCCCAGAACGAGATTGCTGACGAGCTTCATCTGCGAGCCGCTGCCGCAGGGCCCGAGGTGGAACCAGCGGCGGGCGAACAGCCGAAACAGGTCCTGGCACCGGTCGAACACGTCCGCGAGACCGCCCGCCAGGACCACGGCTTGCCCCTCGCGAACCTGGCGGCTGCTGCCGGAGACCGTGGCGTCCAGGTAGCTGACATCCCGCT
>Ga0209347_1001556_pt1 | contig 35882 bp, 40 predicted proteins | sample AutmiccommuBRH23_FD_187382 | JGI IMG/M metagenome (GOLD analysis project Ga0209347, IMG submission 187382) | Deep subsurface microbial communities from Mt. Terri, Switzerland - Autotrophic microbial communities BRH/23 (SPAdes) (version 2) | ecosystem: Environmental > Aquatic > Deep subsurface >...
GTCTGTGGTCATTTCCTGATTTCCTTTCGCTGTCTCTCCTCTACGCTGACAAAATTCCTCAACTGTTCGTCCGCCTCGTCGCGCTCGCGCTCCCAGCGCATGCACCAGTCGACCGCCGGCACCGGCCTGGGCGGCATCGCCTTCGGCAGCGGTAGGAGCTTCGGCTTGCGACGGCGGCGGGTCATCTTCCCCTTGCCCTTGGTTTCGGCAGATATCCGCGCTCGGTTAGGTGCGCGATCAGCAGCGTCTCCATGAGCGAGGCCAACGAGCGATTGTCATCGGCTGCCGCCTTCTCACCCGCTTTCTTCACCGATGGGCGCATGCGGATCATGAACTGAGCCGACTTCGTTTCTGACTCTTGAACCAATGTATAACGCTCCGTTTGACATTCATTAACCGACGCAGTTATATAACACGATGCGTTATACATTCGCAATGCAATCGAGTTGAGCGTTCATCGAAACAAAGCAGCCCCCGCGAGTGCTGACACACTCACGAGGGCCTAACCCCCATCAAGGATAGAGCCATGATGCGAGCTGAGTTGCATACTACACCACCCCCGCCGCAATGCGGGAGCGTCACCCCCCAACCATCCCCGGAGTTCCGCCGCTTCACAGCAGCCCGCCAGGCTTATGAGGAGTGCATCTGGGCCCGCGACGAGAAGGGGGCCGCCGTCGCGTCCGACCTGATTGATCACGCCATCGTATCGTTGATCAAACGCCCCGTGACGTCGCTTCGCGACATCCTCGACCTTGCCGAAATGGTCGCGGCCGAGCGCTGGACCACCGACGAGAACGGGCTACCCGACGAGCAATTCTGCAACGATCACCCGCTCGATATCGACCGGGCCTTGCTTCGCGCGCTCATCGGCTATGGGAGGACGCTATGACCAAGACATTCACGCCCTCGCGGCGCGCTGCCATGCTTGGCGGCGGAGCCGCACTAGCCGCAATTTCCGCGTTACCGGGCCGACGTGCTGCGGCCGCGGGCCCGTCTGCTGAGTATCGCGCATGGCGAGCCGCCTGGCAGCGATATCATGGCGCCTGCAACGACGATGACGAGCATAGCGATGAGCTGATCTACGCCCTTTGCGACGATGCCTGGGGCGCACTGAGTGCCCTAACAGCGCGCGCAGAAGATTTGGAACGCCCTACCGTGCAGGACATCCACGAACTCGCCAGTGCGGTTCAGGTTACTGAGGGGGAAGCTCCATTCGTCGTACAGGCGTTGATCGACACCGTGTTTCGCATGGGGGGAGCCAATGTCTAAGCAAAGCGCAACGATGGAAGAACGGTCACCCGAAGAAGAGGCCAAGTCGTTTGACACTCTGCCCGTCGGCTCCAGGCTCATTTACGTTGCCAACGGCCTGACGGCGCTGGAAGTGCTTATTGCTGGAATGGGGCTCAGCGACACCGACGAGGAGGCGCTTCTGTTCGTGACATGCAATATGCGACAGCATCTCAAAGCAGCGCGAGCAGCAGTCTTCCGCAATCGGAATGCCAATAACATGGCTGCGCCGGAAGCATTCGGAGACAACATCGATGGCTAATGCATTTGAGCTAAGTGACCTGCTCGCTGTGTGGGAAAAGAAGCGCGACAAGAAGCGCCCGGTGCTGCGCACGGTGCGCCAGTGCATCAAAGCGCTTGGAGGCGACGCCGCTATTGCTGCCTACACCAAAAATCCTGACTCGCCGGAGCAATGGCGGCGATGGGGCTTTATCCCGCCGATGTGTCACTGGAGATTCGAGAAGGAGCTGCAGCGTCGCGGCTACGAAGTTCATCCGCGGGTATTCGGCGAGTTCACGCCGCTCGCTGACGGTCGCGTCGCCATCTATTCGCTCCAGGGGCGGCCTTCGGGCTGAGATACGGTTTGAACCAAGCCGCCAATTGGCGGCTTGAAATTATCGCTACGCCGATCTCCTCCATGCTGGAGCGTCGCGATCTTCGCGGCGACCATGGCCCGCTGCGTCTCGCTCAGATGACGGCGGCGAAATTTATCGAACTCGCACATTTTCAAGCAGGGAGGGCCGCCTAGAGCGGCCCTTTTGTTGCTCAGCCCTTGAGATCGAATCCGCCAGCGTCTGAAATTATACCGTAGACAATTAGCTGGATAGCAGCCGCCTGAAAGGTGAACGAGATCGCCGCCCCAAGCAGCTTGCCGCGACTTTCCGCCGTTGGCGGCGAACGGGTGTAATCCAACATCATCGCAGCGAGCGCGTCTTGCGCCTCTTGCATCTCGCGCACTTTGGATTCGAGCAGTGCGGCTTGTTCGTCCATGTGTATCTCCTCAATTCGGGCTGACCACCAGCCGGGCACCATCGGCGATCGCATCGTTCATGCTTTCGATCAGCTTGCGTACCTGCTCTCGTGAGTAGCTTTCTCCGACGAGCGTAATGTTGAAGGCGTGGCCCGGACGGGATGGTGCCGAGTACGTATCGCCCGCGCTGCTTCCCGAGCTGCCACCGCTTGATGGAATCGAGGGCGCCGATGGCACGGAGCGCTTCCCCGCCGATGCCGCCTCAGCGATTCCCGTGCCGGCGATCAGCGCAATCTGCGCCGCGCCAAACAGCTGCGTCGAGGCAGCGACCGGAGCGCCCGCAATTGGACCGAGGCCAAGCGGTGGCGGGGCCAAGGCGGCCGCGGCGGCCTGGGCTGTGTTGATCGCAACGTTGGCGATCGCGACGCCCTTGTTCAGCGCGATGGCAGCGATAGCCGCCGTCCTGCTCTTTCCTGCAAATTGATTGAGCAGACCAACTGCAAGGGCCACAGTCTGCTGGCGCTGCTGAATTTCTTGCGCCTGGCCGGCTCTCTGGATACCCAGCAGGTTCGCAGAGTGCACGGCCTCTATTCGCTCCATCGCCGATGCCGCTTCCTGGGCCGAAATCTGTTGCGCGGCGCGGAAACCGGCCAACGCTTCGAGGCGGCTTGCGTAGCTCGCGTTCTCGGCCTCGATCGTGCTCATCAGGCTTTCGCGGAACTGTTCCAATGCCTTCTGTGCGCCGGTCCCGAGCGTATCGGTGCTTGTGCCCATCGCGCCATCAAGATCGCCAGTCGGTAGGTTGTTTGGCGCCGGCAGATTAGCGCCGAACGACATTCGATTGGCCGCGTCGGCCGCAGCCTGCATGCCTGCCGCGAACTCTGGAATCGGCATCGCAACGATGCCGGCCCATGCCGCGCGCACACGTTCCGAATGGTCCGCGAGCCCACTTGACGCGACCCGCGCCGCCTCAACGGCGCCCTGAAAGTCGAGCGTCACCACTTCCGCCATCACGCTCGCGAGGCCTGAAACGGCCGTGATCGCACCGCTGATTACTTCGCGCGCCGTAATCCATGTCGCCTCAAAGACACCGCCGAGCCGGACTGTCGTTCCGTGGACGTCGACCATGCCACTTGAGAGCAACTTCAGCGCGCGTGACACATCGCCGATCAGAAGATAGACACCGCCCAGCGGCAGCGCCGCGAGCCCCGACATCATCGCGCGCGTGGTGCCCGCGGCCTGCATGCCCGCATCACTCAGCGCGCTCAGGGCCGAAGCGGCCCTGCTGATGTCGTTGGCGATCTCGGAGCTGACGGGGCTCAGCACACGCATTGCGCCGCTGAGTTGCTGCACGTTTTCCGAAAGCCCACGAACGGCACCCGTGAGGCCCTGGACCGAAGTGCGCAACACGTTCGTCCCGCCACTGTTGCCGATCGTGAGGAAGAAATCCTCCACCGCGGACTGTGCGGTTTTGAAGTCGCCTGTCAGGTTGTCACGCATGGTCCGCGCCATGCGATCGGCCTCACCGCCTGCGTTCTTCAACGTCTCGGTCAGGGAGCGCAGCTTCGGTTCGTTTGCGATGAGCGCGAGGATCGCAGGTCCGCCGCGATCTCCGAAGATCGTGAGCGCGTCTGCCGCGGTCAATCCAGCGGCGGCCAGTGACCGAACAATCTCCGTGATTTCGTGGGTCGCCGGGTTGACCTCCTCGATGGTGATGCCCATCGCAGAGAGAGCCTTTTGTGCCTCCTTTGTCGGGTTCGCCAAGCTCGACAGCACGCGCCGCAAGCCGGTGCCAGCCATCGTGCCTTGCAGGCCAGCGTCGGAAAGCGCGCCGATCGCTGCCGACGTCGCGCCGATGTCTTTACCGAGCGCCGAGGCAACGGGGCCGACAAACTTCATGGCGAAGCCCATTTGTTCGATGTTGGTGTTCGCGCGCGAGGCGGTAGCGGCCATGATGTCGGCGACCTCGCCCGACTGGCTCGCCGCGAGACCAAAGCCGGTCATGATGTTTGACGTGATGTCGGCGGCGCGTCCGAGATCGAGCGTCGCAGCCGTTGCGAGGTCCAACATCGCGGGCATGGTTTCCAAGATGGAGTTGGTTTCGAAGCCCGCCATGCCCAGAAACCGCATGCCCTCTGCGGCCTGTGCGCCGGTAAATTCGGTTGTCGCGCCGAGCTGCCGAGCGAGATCGGTCATGCGCGCCATTTCCTCGCCGGTCGCTCGCGTCACCGCCTGCACCCCGGACATGGCTTGTTGGAAGTCGGCAATCGTGCGAACTCCGAACGCGCCGGCGAAGCCAAGGGAGATCGGACCCAATAACGACCGGACGGTTCCAAGCGCACCAGCGAGACCGCCGGCCGCGACCGTTGCACCTTTGAAGCTCGTGGCCATTCGACCGGCACTCGCCGCTGCGCCGTTCATACCGAGCGCCGTGCGCGTCGCTGCGAGGGTTGCCTTATCGGTCGCCGCTGCCGCACCAGCCATGCTTCTCATCGCCTGGCTTTCGAACTTCTGGGCGGCGGCGCGGGCCTTCGCGAGGCTGCGCTCGAAGGGTGCGATCAAGGCACGCACGTCAACGCTGATATCGGGCATTGTGGCTGCGTTTGCCATCTGAGTTATCCTTTGAGGGCGCGAGCGATCTCGCGGCGCATGTCGGCTAGAATGAGGGGACGCATCGCGGCGACCGCTGGCCGTGCGAAAGGTCTTGGCTCGATAGTGGGGGTTCCATGTTCGAGCGGGCGGCCGTGCTTCGCACCCACACGCACGCGGCCGCGCAGCGCGCCGGGTTTGTGCTCGGCCTCGATGGAGCCAGCGAGGTTCCCGGTATCACTCGCGGGACTCTGGCCCGGTGCCGAAGCTTGATGCTCAACACCGCGGCGGCGGTAGATCCTGCCGGTTTTTTGGCCGTCAAGAATTCGCGAAACCATATCGGTTCGCAGATCCTCAACGCCACGCGCGACGCTGCGCGCTGCAGCGGTGCGGACCTTGGCGACAATAGCGGATGTGTCCCACCGAATGGGCATCGTTCGATCTCTCTCAGAGCTGCGGCGTCTCACGACGCTGCATTGAAATCCTGAAGTCGGCTTCGCGGCTTTGTTAGATCCCGCTCCTCACGGAGCACCCACCGCCAATGCCTACTCTTCAGCAAAAGGGGACACTACAAATGCGCCGCCACGCGAGGAAAGGAGCCGCCGCGGCGTGTCGGTGTTTTCAGGCACCGCCGACTGGCCACGCACACAAACCCACAAGAAGGAGAGGACGCAAATTCTAGAGGCCGCAGTTCCGTCTCAGAGCGACGTCGCCGTTGTACAAATCGGGGCGCATTTTCATCGCCCGCACATAGGCCGCAGCCTCGCTCTCGCCGTCCTTCCGGATTGACTTCGCGATCTCGCTATATGCGTCGTCCGTGGCGGCTGACATCGCCTGAGCGGCCTTCTTAATTTCGGCCTTCTGCACCTGGCGCTTCCGCAGCTCTTCCCAAGCTGCTTCTGCCTCGGAATCGCTGTCGTCCGCCTTGGTGATCAGCGAGCCGTCCTCTTCGAGGGACTTCGTGTAGAGGTCACTGCCTTCCGGTGTGCGGATCACGGCCGTGTACGCCTTCGCGAACGAGATGCCGTGTTTGCCGGCATGGTCGTGCGCCATCTTTTCGAGCTGTTGTTCTGCAGTCATAGTCGTCTCCTTGCGCTTTGCGATCGGCTCGCGGCCGTCGTCATCCGTCTCGATCAGTTTCTGAATGAAGTGGCTGAGCGCTGCGCGGCCCTCGGCGTCGGCGTCTTCCGCCGCTTCCGCCAGCGCGTCGCGTTCGTGGCGCTTGATGAGTCGCCGGTCTTCGGCCTCGGCGAGGCAGGTATCGAACATCCTCACGTCGACCCCCTCTTCGCCATCTCACGCCGCGCTTCCGCGTGCAGCCGAGGCAGTGCCTCAAGCAACGTTTCGCCAGGCCGGCCACCAGTCGGGACTTCAACCGGCGTTGGCTTCGGTGGCTCTGCCCGCTCCACGACGGTGAGCGTGGCCGGCATCGGTCGACGTACGCTCTTGAGAATCGCGCCATAGCGTTCGCCCAGCGGGATTCGATGCCCAGCCGAGACGAAATCCATGGACATGAATTCGTTGAGACCGGCTGCGTGTGCCGCAGCGGAAGGCGCTTGCTTGTCCTGGAGCCGATTGGTGTGCTCGACTGGCAAAATTCGAGTTAGCTTCAACTGCGAAATCAAATCGCGTCGGGCGCGAAGCTTCTCTGCGACACGGCACATATCCGCGTCGATCTCCACGTCGAGTGCGCGAAGCTTGTCGGCGGTGGCCTGTGCTTCGCCGCACTTCTTGGCCCACGCGGCCTCTGCGTCCTTGCGATCTGACGCGGCCTTTTTCTCGCGCAACTGCGAGTGCGCCGACCCCAACAGCTTGATCTCACCGTGGAGCGCGATCTCGTCGGCGGCAAGCCGCTCGATCGCCTTGCGCGCCTTGGCGTCGCCCTCAGCGTATGGGAGAGCGAGTTCATCTCGCTTCGCATCCAGCTTCGACAGCTTCACACGAACGTCGGCGATGCTAGTCTCGATGTCAGCAAGCTTCTTTGTGTAGTCTATTTTCATGGCGTGCCCCTCACTTGCCGACCAGAACCGGCTCGTCTAGCCGCTTCCGCTGGCGAGCGAACTTCCGGCAGTACCGAGCCGTCGCGTAATTGTGCTCGACTGCGCGAGCAACGCGGTCATCCAGGTTCATTAAGCGTCCGACCACGTACCCGAGGAGCTTCTTCGGATCGCCGCCGGCGTCCAAGTACGTTGCCGCATCTGCCAGAAGCAGATCCATCGAGGAGCCGATGCCATCGCTCAGGGTGTCAAGGGCCATTATGCAGCCTCCCTGAGCACATTGCGCTTCACCGACTTCGCAAGTTGCTCGCAAAAATGCTCCACCCGCCACATGCGATGGCGCTGGTCTTCCAGGCTCGTGGCGTGGAGTAAGTAGGCCTCAAAGGCCTCGCGAAGCGGCTGAGCCGCTTCGTCAATCTTGGCAGGGTCGTTCATGGTCTCTCCTTCTTCGGGCTAGGCGCGTCATCACGACGGGCCGATTGGTGGTCTGCTATGAAGCCGCCCCCGCGATGCCGAGTGCGCCCAGTAGGCTCAAGTGCGTGCTGACGGCGGTGAGGTATTGCCCCTGGTCGACGGGCTCGCCGCTGACCGACCGGGCCTCCAGGTCCTCGATGAAGATCGTGATCGCTGCCGTTCGGCGCACGAGCTGCCGGCGCGCCTCACCCTCAGGCATCCGGCTGCCCACTTCCGCGTCGATGTTGGCTTGCAGCCGGCGTAGGCGTTTCGCGGCAGTGGTGCGTCCGTCCACGGTTGAGCGCCGGCGCGCCCGGGGGGCGTGCTTGGCGGCCTCAAAAGGCGTTGTCATTCCTTCACTGCTCATGACAAAAGAATCGCATGATTTGCAACCCTACTCAAGTTCCGGGGCAATCGAATTCTTTCTCAACGCAAATAAATTCGATATGCGCTGTTTCTCGGCCCTTTCGCCCGGTCAAATCCCCGGCCGCGGCAATCACGAATAGGGCCGCAATTTCCAACAGCATTCCAACACCCGCCCTTTTTTCGGGTGTAAACTTTGACAACACGACCGCCCCGACCCTTCCCGTCAACTTCCCGTCCGCCGCCGGCGCAGGTGGCTACGGTCGACGAAACAAATGCCCGGCCCCGGCTCTAAGACGAACACGATGTCCGCCATCTCGAAAGCCTCCCGGATCTGGCGCATTCCGTGCTGCATCAGCGGGAGCTGGCCCTCTTGGCCCTCCCAGTATTTGATCGAGTTCACGTGCAGCCCCGCGGCCTCGGCAAGGTCTTCTTGGCGCCAGCCCAGCACCGCCCTTGCGGCCTTGATCTGCCATCCCCGTGCGATCATCCCTACATCCGTCCTATCTGTCATCGCGCGTGCGCGCGTAGTGGTCAGAAAAGTCCTCGCGCGCGTATTGAGGGAAAAATGTACGCCTCGCACAATCGCCGGCTCCTCGCGCGCGCGTTTTAGGGAGCCTCGAAATTGTGCCTGGCGCACAGAGAGCACCACTGCAACGCGCAAACTGCGAAAACTCGTGCATTCATCGGCATTTATGGGCATCCAGCCGCTTTTATACTGGTGTCAACAATTCAGCCCCTCTTGCGGAAAAGCGCTGTTTTGTTGGCTTTCTCCCATCCAATGATGGTCCTGGGGGCGTATGCAAAAACTAGCTAATTGCTAGCAGTTCAGGTCCGCCGTTTCGGTCCCCCTTTTTCTAGTGTTGCGGGTGTTGCGTGGACTCGGCCTCAGGCGGCCTTGCGCTTGCGGCGCTTCGGCTTGTTGGCGGCCGCCTCGATCTCGTCATCGAACCAGCTCCAATCAAAGACGCCCTCGCCTTCGGACGGTTTCTTCTTGTTGCCCGTGCAGCGATTGACGGCATCGACGATCGCCGAGCGGCCGCGCTTCTTGATCATGCTGGCCAGTCGCTCAAGTCCGCCTGTCGAGAGCAACCGATCCTTGAAGATCGGATAGCCGAAGCTCTCAAGGGCCTCCGCGATTTTAATCGCCAGATCGTGGGCTGCGGCGTGGTCCCCCTCACTTAGGTAGCTCTGGCGATTGAAGATTAGCGAATTGTCGCCATCGCAGAGATTACGCGCAATTGGCTCCGCGACATATGCGAGCGTGAAGATAACCCGCTGTTCGTCGATGGCTTTGGCGAGGCGAACGACAAGGGCCTCCATCACGTCGCCGGCAGTGATGTCGTGGCCACTCCAAAGGGGCGATGATAACTCGTGTGCGATCTCTAGGGCCTGTCGATGAGCCGCGGGCGTGGTGAGGTGCCCAGGAACGTCATAGTCCGTGAAATGGCAAAGCCATACCCTCCACTGCTCTAGCGACATTGCGACCTTGGGCGCCTGGTCGGTCGTGTTTAGATCTACCCCTGCAAACCAACCAGATTTCCGCCAGTCCTTGAGGGTGATCCAGTCGGGATCTCTCGACAAATCCTGCACTTCTTCATCTTCAAAATCTTTGAGAGCATCGCCCGCGCGGAAGCGCGTGCCATGCGATTGATTATTTTCAGTAGAAGGTGGTCTCTCTTCCATTGTTCTGTGAGGTTCTTCCATTTTACTATCTGTAGCACCGCTTTTGATGGGCTCGTTTTTGATGGCACCGCTTTTGATGTGGTCAAACGAACTGATTTGGCGCCCAAGTAGAACCGCACCCTGATCGTTGAATCCCTTGACGACGTGTCCGTCTTTCACAGCCTTGGCTGTCAATGCCCGGATGGTGGCGCCAGACTTGATCCCGATACGCGCGGCGGCCACATTCGGTCGGATCGGATCTCGTGAGAGCTTCACGGCGGCGACAAAGGCAATCAGGTACGGCTTGGCTTCGTGCAGGAGTTTGGGATTGAGCGAGACGTAGCGATCCGCCTTCCCATTTCGGAGGCCGGCGAGCGGTCCTTCTGTCGGGCGCCGGTAAATCTTGCCGGTTCTTGTCCTAGTGACCTTACCGAGCTTGGTGCGCTCCCACGCGTGCCGCTTGACGGCGTGCCGCATCCCCTTCTGAAACGAGCGCCGAGAAACTCCATATTTCCGGTGGCAGTAGTCCTCGTAGAGCGCGAACGTCGGTCCTTTGTCAGCTTTGATCGCAAGCAGCTTTACGGCATGCGCCGCGGCCTTTCCGCCATCCAAAACTCTGCCAAGGGCCTCATTGGGAACGTCAACAAATCGACTAGACGGTGGTTCATCACGGTCCAGGATCTCTGGACTCTCCTGGATAGCAAACCCGTGCAATACATCCGCTTCGAGGCTCATGGCGCACCTCCTGCACGGAGGGCCTGGCGGGCCTCGCGATGCGCACGGTCGAATTTCGCCCGATTGAAGGTGCAGGAGCGGCAGCGCTCACTCAGTCCATCGGAAGATAGCGAGCATGGGAAGAACGCGGAAGCGGGTTTAACCTCCGCACATTCACGACAGCTTTTCGTGATCGTTTGCGGGCGCTCGGCACCCGGTTTTTGATGTCGCATTGTCCACTTTCAATTTGAAAGGGGACTTGCGAAAATGATCAAATGCGTGTACTAAGATCACGTGATTGTCCCCTGTGAAACCTTGCGCTGGCGGCGCGGTTGAATAAGCGGGATACAGTTTTTTGACGGCGCTTGCGGTCCCCCGTACGCGCCGTTTTTCTTTGAGTAATCAGGCTGCGAGATTTTCGGCGCGGCCTTCGAGCCACGCGCTCAAATCGCTCTTCATTACGGCCGAGCGACGCGAGCTAAGCCGGAAGACTTTCGGTCCATCAGGATTTTTTCCGAGGCGCTTCAGGGTCGAAACCGACAACCCCGTTATGCGCGAAACGTCTGCCAATAAAATCGCGCGATCTTCATCCAGATCCAGCGCTCGACGCTGGCCGTTCTTCTGTCGCTTCATGGAAATACCCCCTGCTGTTCGTTTCCGCTGGAAAAACAAATCGGTGTAAATCGACTCATATTTGAGTACGTCAGCGAGGGGGTGTACTCAATGCCTGCGGTTAAAATTCTTTTCTTTGTATATCAATGGATTATCGTCGTGGGCTCATGTCTGTTAATAGCTTGCATAGCTAACAGTGGGGAAAAACGAGAACAACGCTATGTCGCTTCGCGCTCCACGAGGGCAACCATGTGCTTGCCCCACCGGCTCAAGGCGCGCCTGCGCTCCGCCAAATACAGGGCCTTGTTGTAGGTCCCGGCGACACCGGCCTTGTGCCCGGAGACGTGATTGAGGATCGCCTCAACGACATGAGGCAGCGCGAACTTCCTATCGGCCAGGTGAGTGGCCACCGAGCGCCGGATGTCATGAATGTCCCAAGGGTCCATGTCCTTGGGCAAGCGCCTATCCAACCGCGCCTTTGACTTCGACCATCCGCTATATCCCCCTTCGCCCAGACCGAAATACTTCGTGCGATCGCCTACCCGAACCGTACTGCCCAGGATCTCCATTGCCTGAGGACTGAGCGGCACGATGTGCTCGCGCCCATTCTTGGTCCGGTCCTTGGGAAGCTCGATCTGCTTCTCGTCGACGGCCACCTCCGCACGATCCAGGCCACCGATCTCATCGCGGCGTTGAGCCGTCAGAATGAGGAGGCGAACGATCTTGCCGTAGTCGTCATTGCCCGCAGCGAGCCAAACGGCTGCTAGCTCCGGTTCCGACAACACTCTCTCGCTCGATGGTGCCACCGCCCGCCGGCCGATGCCCAGCGCAGGGTTCGCATCTGCGTAGCCTCGGTCAATGCACCAGGTGAAGAAACCCGAGAGCGCCACCCGGGCTCTGTCGGCGGTGACCGCGCCGTGATCCGCTTCGATGGCGTCGACCCCTTCAACGACGTCGGGGCGCGTCACCTCGCGCGGAACAAGCTTGTGGAGGCGCGCCCAGTACCGATCAAGGTAGCGCCTCGTTTCCGCGGCCGTAGAGGGACGCTGCGTGGCGTCGCAGCGGGCTAGGTACTTGGGAACCAGATCCCCGATCTTGGCCGCCACACGCGAAGCCTGCGCCTTCGCCGCGTCGCCTTCAGCGGCGGTGTCCTGCCCGAGCTTCGCGCGGGTGAGGATTTCGTCGGCCAGCTTGCGCTTCGCCGGCATGGAACCGGGCAGGACCGGCCCGAGGGAGCGCTTCCTCTGCTTCCGACCCACGTTGTATTTGACGATCCAGACGGCCCGCCCGCTGGCGAACTTGCGGACCCCGAATCCGGGCAACGTGTCGTCGAAAGCCTGGACGTCTCGCTCGCCGGCCGGAACAATCAGGCGGGCGATAAACTGTTCGGTGAGTTTTGGCATGGTGCTCCCGGAGCTGCGGAACGCTGACGGAACGCACGCACTGACCCGAACTGAACTCTTTTGAATGCAAAGACAGAGGGTACCCCGCACCTTACACCAATAAATCCGGGCTATCTACCGCGTCCCGCTCTTTTGTGGAACGCACTGGGTTGTAGGAGTCACTGATTTGTAATCAGGGGGTCGGGGGTTCAAATCCCTCAGCCGGCACCAGCCTCGCACACCGACGTGACTGGCGCCTTCGCGGCACCAAGCTTGCCTATGCCTTATGCAAGCTGCTTACGGTTTCCCCTTGAGAAATTGTTTTTATTGATGTGAAAATGCGGGGCGAGCGGTAGGAGACGTTCCCCTGACGGTAACGCGCGAAGAGACGGCGGAGCCCGGCGGCGAGAGTGCCGTTGCGCATGTGGGCCTATTCGATTTCACGGGTGCTTTCCGTGAGAAACGGCTGAGCGCTGCTGCGCTTCAGGCCGCGATCGCTGACGGCTGGCGCTTCATAGATGCGCTGCCTTACTGGATGCACGACGAAACCTGCTTTGCGGAGAAGGGTTTCGTCGATGAGGCAGTTGCGATCGATACCGGATCGCTCAGGCCCTATCCGTTCGAGGACAACGCACAGCTCGTCGTTGCCGACTATGCGGGACCCAGCGCGGCAATTACTCCGCGTCCGGCGTTGATCAAGATGATCGAGAAGGCCCGCGGACTGGGCTTTTCCGCCATCGGCGGGTTCGAGTTCGAGACCATCTTTCTGGCCGAGGACGGTGCCTCTCTGCGCGCGAAGAACTGGAGCGATCTGGATGCGGCGCTGCCGCACAACCGCTGCTGGTCGGGTGTGGCGCCTGCCGCGGACGCGGACTTTTTGAAGTTCGTGCATGACGAATTACTCGCGGGACATGTCGCATTGGACCATCACTGCATGGAGCTGGGGCCCGGCTGCGTGGAATACACGCTCGGACCCGAGCCCATCCTGAAGGCCGCCGACGACGCAGCGCTCTTCAAAATCTTCACCCGCGCGATCGCGCGCCGCGCCGGACTGACCGCGAGCTTCATGGCCCAGCTCGACAATGGCTTCCCCGGTCTGGGCGGACACATCTCGCTGTCGCTCAAAGACAAGAGCGGTGCGCCGGCCTTCTCCGACAGCGCCGATCCGCACGGCCTCAGCAAGACAGCCAAAGCATTCCTCGGCGGCATCGTCGCGCTGACGCCGGAGCTGATGTGCATGTTCGCGCCGTCGGTGAATGCCTATCGCCGACTGCGGCCCGGCAACTGGGCGCCGCGCGCGGCCAACTGGGGCATCGGCAATTACTCGTGCGGCGTGCGCGTCGTCACCACGACGCCGGAGCTCACCCGCTTCGAGTTCCGCCTGCCCGGCGCCGACACCAACTGCCACATGACGGCGGCGATGATGCTGGGCGCCGGTCTGTGGGGCATCGAGAATGACGCCGATCCTGGTGAGCCCGTGACCGGCAACGGCCGCGACGCCGAGGTCGCACCGGATGCGCAATTGCCCACGTCGCTGGAAGAAGCCGCCCGCCGCTTCGCCAAGTCGGATGCGGCGCGCGCGCTGTTCGGCTCCGCCTTCGTCGATCACTACGCGGCCTGGTGCGCGGCCGAGGCCGCCGCCTTCCACGCCCACGTTTCCGCATTCGAGCGCGCACGCTATTTGGAGAGTCTGTGATGCAAGATATTGAAATGTTCGTCGACGCACCCGGCCGGGACGAGAAGGTCGCCGAGGTGCGAAAGCTCATCAACGAGCTCGGCATAGAATATCTCTATCTGCAGTTCGTCTCCGTGACCGGCCGCATTTGCGGCAAGGGCATTCCGGCCGACCATTGGGAGAGCGTCGCCAGGAAGGGCTTCCAGCTCGTCTACGGCGCCACCGTCAACCTGTTCGTCAACCGCCACGGCGACTACATGGGCTACGGCCCCGAGGCCGCCGAACTCGTCGGCATTCCCGAGCCGGAGACCTTCTGTCAGCTCCCCTGGGACAAGCGCGTCGCGCGCGTCTGGTGCACGCTCTTCCGCAACCGCGAGGAGCGCGTGGAGCCCGGCGCGTTCCTGACGTCCGACTGCCGCGGCAACCTGCGCCGCATCCACGAGCAGTTCAAAGCCGACCACGGCGGCCTGCACATGCGCCACGGCACCGAGCCGGAGATGATGTGGCTGAAGAAGGACGAGAACGGTGCGCCGGCCGGCGGTTTCTCCAAGCCCTACTGCTATCACATCGACCAGTTCGAGAGCCTGCGTCCGGTCTACATGAAGGTGATCGAGTATTCGCGCGCGATGGGCCTCGACATGATCCAGGGCGATCACGAGGACGCGCCCGGCCAGCTCGAGCTGAACTTCACGTTCGACGATCCCATGCGCACCGCCGACCGGCTGACGACCTACCGCCAGATCTGCGCCCAGGTCGCGCGCGAGTTCAATCTCATCGCCTGCTTCATGTCGAAGCCGTTCATGGGCGTGTCGGCGTCGGGCTGCCACCACAACATCTCGTTCTGGCGCGGCGGCGAGAACACCATCAAAAAGCTCGGCCAATACCAGATGAAGGCGATGCCGGAGGTGTTCGCCTACACCGACGGCGGTGAGAACACCTTCATGCCGGACGGCGATGACTTGCAGATGCCCGGCAAGGTGGGCAAGCAGGTGATCGCCGGCATCGTCACTCACCTCAACGCGCTGACCGCGATTGGCTGCTCGACCGTCAACTCCTATCGCCGTCTCTGGGACACCGGCTTCTGGGCGCCGGTGTTCGCCGACTGGGGCTTCCAGAACCGCACGACGGGCCTCAGGATCTCCGCGCCCGGCCGCTTCGAGTATCGCGCGGTCGATTCCATGGTGAACCCCTACCTGATGGCCGGAGCCATCATCAAGGCCGCCGACGACGGCATCAAGCGCGACCTCGACCCCGGCAAGCCGGAGGAGCGCAACATCTATGTGGCGATGGAGGAAGGCAAGCAGGTCCGCAAGCTGCCGATGACGCTCGGCCACGCGCTCGAGGAACTGTCGAAGGACGAAGTCATTAAGTCTGCAATGCCCGGTGAGATGTACCGCCTCTATCACGAGTACAAGACCGACGAGTGGGAGCGGTTCAATCACAGCGTCACCAACTGGGACGTCGAGACCTATCTCGACTGCCTGCCTTGAGGAGGCCGACATGGCTGCGATCGCAACACTGGAAGGCGTACCGTTTCTGAATCTCGCCGACCCGACGCTGTCGACTCGCTCCAAGACCGTGAAGGAGGCGCGTGCCGAGAGCTGGTATGCCCGCACGCCCTACGGGATTGCGGTGCTGCGCTACGACGACATGCGCAACCTGCTCCTGCACAAGCAGTTGCGTCAGGGAAGCCACGCCTGGCCCGCCCACAACGGCGTCACGGGCATCTTCGCAGACTGGTGGGCGCGCACAATTCTCGTCATGGAGGGCGAGGATCACACGCGCCTGAGACGGATCGTCAATCCCGCGTTCGCGCCCAAGGTCGTCTCCGGCCTCAAGGACGCGTTCATCGGGCTTGCAATCGAGCTTGCCGACGAGTTCACCGGCAAGGGTCACTGCGATTTCATGAAGGAGTTCGCCGATCCTTACGCAGCGCGCGTGCTCTGCCACATCCTCGGCCTTCCGAAAGCCGAATCCGATCACGTCCTGCGGCTGTCGGCCGACATGGGGCTCGCGCTCGGCGTCGCCTTCAAAGAGAACGAGGAGAAGATCAACAAGGCCACCGAAGGCATGTACGCCTATGCCGACGAGCTGGTGAAGCATCGCAAGACCGCGCCGGGCAGCGACTTCATGTCTGCGCTCGTTGCCGCCAGCGAGGACGGCGAGCGCCTCACCAACGACGAGCTGCGCGATACCATCCTGATGCTGGTGTTTGCCGGCATCGACACCACCCGCAACCAGCTCGGCCTCACCATGGCGACCTTCCTGGAGCATCCCGCGCAGTGGGAGCTTCTGGCGGAGAAGCCGGAGCTTGCGGCCAAGGCGGTCGAGGAGGTGATGCGCGTGCGCCCGACGATCACCTGGGTGACGCGCGAAGCGATCGAGGACTTCGAGTACAACGGCGTCAAGATCAAGAAGGGCACGACGCTGCACCTATTGTCGGAGGCGGCGGGCACCGACCCCGACATCTTCCCGCCGGGCTTCGACATCACCGCCGAGCGCCAGCGCCACTTCGGCTTCGGCGGCGGCCCGCATCACTGCCTCGGGCATGCGATCGCGCGCTCCGACATGACGGTGGCGCTGTCGGTCCTGCCTGCGCGGATGCGTAACATCCGGCCGAACGGCCCGGCGACCTATCTGCCCGACAGCGGCAATACGGGACCGATCTCGCTGCCGGTGGCGTTTGATGTGGCGGGGTTGAGCGGCAGGTTCGCTGCTGACCCCTAGCGGACTTGAATCAGCCTTACATTGGAGGGTTCGGACTATTTTCGTCCTTCTCTCTTAACTTCCGGGTCCTTGTCTCCAATGAAGCGCAAACGAAGTTGCCCGGGGTTCTGGTCTTTCGCAAAATATTTCGGGTCAAAACCAACTATGTCGGGCTCATTCATGACAACGCCGATCGTATGGGCAAGCAGGGGATCCTGCGCAAAAAACACATTCTCCTCAGCTCCCGTAACAACCAAAAACCCCTCTTTCGCCAGCCTCATTATCGCCTCGTGGAACATCGTATAGCTGGCAACTTCGGTCAAGTCTTCGGCAATCTCATCGAGCCTGAAGATTGCGGAAGCGCCGCTCTTAAACATCCAATCAACCACTGTAGAGCACAATTCATCCCTTCTTAAATGGGAAAACAAACTTCGGTAAGACCCGCGGTAGTTCCTGAAATTCCTGCGCACCATCTCTCGGGAAGTAGAAGAAAAATCATCAAGAGAGATCCTTGATCTACCCTCTCCTTTTTCCGCAAGTTTCTTGCCAAGAACCACGACACTCTTAGGCAAACCGTCTGCAGCCTTCTCTATCCATTTGATTGCCGCGATTCGGTCTTCCCGGCTAAAGTATTGGTCGAGGCGCGGATCACGCAACCCGAGCGCAACCAAACCGTCGCATATGAATTTCCACACCTTGTCACCGCGAACCGTTGAGGGCTTTCCATCATCGCCGCGTATTGATCCTAAGGCGATTTCTTCCGTACGATCTTTTAGACTATTGTTTAGCCGCAGCATTCTGAGGAAGATGTCATCCGCGCCAACAAACAACATTTTCGTTAACCCATCAGGCGATGTGTCGAGAATCTCCTTAGACAATGATGTCAGCATCATCAACAGATCGTCGGAAGCGAAATTGACGTCATCGACAATTAGGGTAGCTTTTAAATCATTCAGAGTCTGCGCGATGTGGTATATGTCTAAACCTTCGATCAGCTCAGGTCGCGGCAGACTCTCGTGATGGCCGGATATCTCAATATATGGAAGAAGATTTGCGATCCCTATTTTATACGAAAGCGGTAATCCTTGCTTATCGCCTGTTTTATTCTCAACAATCTGCGATTTGAATTTACTCCAATCCGTACTATGGCTTATCCTGGTATAAATAAATCTACTGCCCTTTCTGGCAAGCCGCGCCGCTATAGATTTTGCCAGAGACGTTTTGCCTGAGCCTGATGGCCCATAAAGGCAAACATGCCCACCTGGCGAGACGAGTGCCATTCGAAGTTTCTTCTCCTCCGCTCGGTGCATCCATCGGTCGCTTTCCTTGATCGCGATGACAGGATTTGTATTGAAGGTGCGACCAACTTTTCTGGCCCACTCGTCAGATGTCGCGTCTTGATTATCCATTACAGCCTGAATTGACGTTCAATTAAATGGCAAGAACATCCACCGGAAGTCAGCGTCCAATGCGCGGGCGCCAATACTATAAGTTATCAGGGACCAGAGCCACTGCAAGGCACTCCGCAGCCTAACGAGGGCCAAGGTCCGACAAAGGGCGCGCAAGGCGAAAGATTGTAGTGACAATGTCCTCTCCTGGCCCGAAATGGACCTCGCATTCAGTGGTCGTAAGCGCAGGTTTCGGGCTAGCGCGTGCGCGAACGGCCCGGCGACCTACCTGCCCGATAGCGGCAACACGGGTCCGATCTCGCTGCCGGTGAATTTCGACGTGGTGGCGTGACGACGGGCCAGGCTGATCGCGGCTGGACGGTTTGCGGCAGCGGCTCTGCTCGCCGCCTATACGCGCGCATGTTTCACGCGGTCCTGTCGATCGGACAATCGACGCCCTTCTTGGCGCAGCGACGCCGATAGGCGCGCTCCCAGTTCGCCTTCAGCCCAATCTCCGCCTGCTGGGCGGACAGCGCCGCGATGAATTTCCGCTTCGCCTTCTTTCCATCCAGGTGCTTGAACGTCTTGCGCTGTTTCTTCGTCATGCCGCAGCCGATGCAATGGCCGGCGTTCTTGAACTTGCAGACGTCGATGCAGGGTGATGGGATTTTCATGCGTTCGCAGCAGGGTTGGGGTGTCGGCGATTGCAGCCTTCACGCTAGCAGGTGCACGGCGCCGAGCGGTATCTGACAGTTCTACGCGGGCGCGCGCCGCGGCGCGGGTGGTTAATTCCGCGTCAGCGTCACATCGTGCATGCCGGCTAGTGCGTCGCCGTTTCGGGCGTGGGGTCGGCCACCACGTCGAGATTGAGACCGACGAGGCGCCATTTGAGGTCCCGGTAGCGGCCCAGCCGCTCGATCGGGTCGTCCTCTACGCCTTTGCCGGACGCGGCATGGCGCATGTACCAGCTCTCGCCCTTCTTGATGAGCAGGACCTGATGCGAGACGATCGTGCCGCGGTCGCGCCGATCTGCGTGCACGAGGTTGGCGATAGTGCCGGAGGGAATGTGCGTGAGCGCGGAACGCAGCGATGTCATCGGCAGCACGGTGAGCGTCGCGCGTGCATCGGGCACGTCGTTGCCCAGCTTGCGTAGCTTCGTGACCAGCGCCTTCTTCTCGTCCTTGCTGAACCCGCCCTCGATGCTGGAAGAGGATTTGCGCTGGTACCACTTCTTCTTGGAGATGGTCTTGTGGACCTCGACGGCTTTGGCGCCCGCAACCTCGGCGGTGATGTCGCGCAGATAGCCCGCGGCTACGTTGTTTGCGACCCAGTCGAGCTCGATGAAGTGGTTGCGCGTCGCGTAGCCGATCTGGCCGTCCTTGTAGCGGATCCTCTGCAGCGTCCGTTCGGCCGCGTCGAGGTCGGCATTGAGCGACAGCGCCATCACCGTCTCGATGAAGGTGGTGCAGTCGAAGGTGTCGAAGCGGATCAGCGGGTCGCGGTCGAACGCGCCGCCGGGCCCCTCGCCCAGCGGCCCGAGCTTATAGGGGCGCCCCAGAAACAGCGCGCTGACGGCCTCCATGCGCTCGGGCAGTGAGGCGGCCTCGCGATGGATCCGGCGCAGCTCCTCCTGGATATGGGCGGTGCTCGATGCCTTTGAGCGTGCGGTGGTGGCGCCGGGCCCGTTGCAGGGCGTCTGCGGGCAATCGGCGGCGCGGACGCCGGTGGCGGCAAGCACCGCGACGGCCGCCATACCGATCAACGCTCCAGCTCGGAATGCGCGCCCCAATGCGGGTCCCCTGTCCCTCCGCCCGGCCGTGATACGGCCGATGCGCCCTCCCCATGTGCATAAGCCATTTGGCCAGACTTTGTTGGGCAAAGTGCGCTAATGGTTCAAGCCCATCGGCGGCGGCTGCCGCCGAACCGCGCCGCCAGGCTTCCCCCACCCGAGGCATGATGAAGCCATTTCTTGTCCTGCAGTTGAGACCCGAGCAGGCCGTCGCCGACAACGAGCTTGACGCCATTCTGGAAAAAGGCGGGCTCGAGAGATCACAGGCCGTGCGCGTGCGCCTCGACTGCGAGCCCATTCCGGACGGCTTCGACCTCAACGACTACTCCGGCGTGATCGTCGGTGGCGGCCCCGGCTGCGTCAGCGATACGATCGACCAGAAGACGGACGTGGAGCGGCGCATCGAGGATACCATCCTGGCGCTGATGCCGGCCGTCGATGCGACCGACTTTCCGTATCTGGGGTGCTGCTACGGCATCGGCATCCTGGCGCATCACCTGGGCGCGAAGGTCGGCAAGGAGCGCTACGGCGAGGACGTCGGCGCGGTCGCATGCAAGCGGACGCGCGAGGGAAAGAGCGACCCGTTGCTGAAGGACGTGCCGGATGAGTTCCTGGCTTTCGTCGGCCACAAGGAGGCGGTGCAGGAGCTGCCTGCGGGCTGCGCACATCTGCTCGCGTCGGAGCCGTGCCCGTTCCAGATGATCCGCTACAAGCGGAATATCTACGCGACCCAGTTTCATCCGGAGGCCGACAGCCATGTCTTCGAGTTGCGCATCAATATCTACAAGGACAAAGGCTATTTTCCGCCGGAAGAAGCGCAGAGGCTGATCGAGGCGTGCCACCGCCAGGACGTGCACGTGCCGCAAACGATCCTGCGGAACTTCGTCGCTCGGTATGCGTCGAGCTAGCCGTGGGGCGCACGCTGCGCTACCGGAGAGCCGCCGTCAGCCTGCGAATTCCAGGCCGATGCGGCGCAGCGCGGCAAGGCTGAGGCTGCGGTGGGCCGGATCGTCGAGCAGCGCGTTGAGACCGCGGACGGCGGCGCTCAGGCGCCCTTGCTCGCGCAGCTCCTCGAAGATCTCGAATGCCTCCTGGGTGGATGCGTTGGCGAGCAGCGCTGCGACGCTCAACGGCTCTTCGATGCTGAGTTCGGGGGGCATGGACGGACCTCGACGCGAATAGAGCGGGACGCTATCAGCCCGGCGCGGGAGAGGAAGCAGCCGACGCTGGCTGTCGCAAAAGAAGCCGTAACCCAAAGCGTCAAATTCGAGCCGAAATCTTGATGCGCTGTGGCTCTACGCGCCCGCGGCAGCCGGACCGGTCCTCAGTCTCATCGCCACGGCGGGCGCCGCGCTCGCCTCCGGTGCCGCTGACCGCCAGTCTTTTTTCAGAAACACGGCAAAATCAGAAATCGGCATCGGGCGGGCGACGACATAGCCCTGGACGTAGTCGACGTTGGCGGAGGCGGCAATCGAATCGAGGCGCGCGGTGGTCTCCACCCCTTCGACGACGACCTTGCGGCCCGACACCTTGAGCATGTCGAGGACCAGGAACAGCAAACGCTCCATCATGCTGTGCGCCGGCGCCATGGCGAAGGCACGGTCGAGCTTGACGCCGTCGGCAGCCAGCGTCGCGGCCCGCTCGATGCTTGAGTAGCCGATGCCGAAGTCGTCGATGTAGACCTTGATGCCGGCCTGTCTCAGGTCGTGGATCATCGCTTGCGCGCTTTCGAACTCCAGATCGTGGTGCTCGACGATCTCGATGCCGGGAGTGAAGCGAACGCGGTCCTCGGTGAACTTGGCGAGCAATGGACGGATGGTCTCGCTGGTCAGATCACAGCCGAAGATGTTGAAGTTGACGTCGAGGTGCCGGTCGTGCGGCACCGCGCTGGCGAGCTCCAGGTAGGCGCGATCGACGATAAGCCGCGTGAACTCGACGGTGCGCTTCGTCCGCTCGACGATGGGGAGGAAGGCATCCGGCGACACGATGCTGCCGTCGAGGTCGCGCCAGCGAGCCAGAACCTCGCAACCCGAGACACGGCCCGAATGCAGATCGACGATCGGCTGGTAGACGGCGATGACGTTGTCGAGATGCCGGCTGAACCGCGCCTCGAACGACCAATAGTGGTTGGTGCGGGCGCCAATCTAGCCCGTCCCCATGCGGGCCAGCAGCGCGGCGAGCGCGGCAATCAGAAACGGAATGGCGATCCATTCGCGGGCCCAGGCGCCGACGAGGACTTGGCTCGCAACGCAATGCGGCGAGGCGGCGTGGCACGAGATGCCGGAAAGTCCCGCCAGCTTTGAAAAGCCCTGGTCCACATCCGCAATCAGGCTTCGGTAAAGCCCCTCCTTGCCGGCGAGGCTCCAGGAGCGGCCGCGGTCGTTCACCACGACAAGCTCCTTGTCGAGCCAAGATGGGGGCTCGTCGAACTGACTGTAGGGCGGCATGACGACCGCGAAGTCGTTCAAAGACGCGATCGTGCCCGTGGGGGCAACGTGGGTCAGATAGCTCAGGTTGCGATTGAGCCAGAGCTTCAACGCGCCGGGCTTCGAGGAGGCAATGTCGGGCGCTCCCAGATCGACGGGCGGCTCGAGCGCGCCACGACTGGTGCTGCAGCGAACGATTCCGCCCGGCGCATAGAGAAATTTGTTCAAGCCATCGGGCAGAAACGCAATTTGCTCCATCGCGGCGTGAAGCTCGTCAGAGCATTCTTTGCTGGAGGTCTTCTGATTGAGCGTCTCGAGTGTGGCGGCGATCTTGATGTGGCCGTCCGCAACGCGCATCAACTCGGCATCGCGGTCACGTCGCGCTTCGCCGGCGAGCTGCCAAAGGACGATGGCCCAGCCCACGCAAAAGAAGGCGACGAACAGCATCGTCCACGTGATGATGCAGACGAGGCGTCTGTAGCGGCCGCCAACAAAAAGCGATGCGAGTGCAGACATGGGCCCGAGTCGCCGTTTCAGAAGCCTTGCTTTAGTCTGCGCGCAGTAAATATTGCATTAGATCAAGTGCCGGCCGAATACATCGAACTTGCGATGAATTGCGGTGAAGCCCGCACTTTCACGTTGGACACCGCGTCGCGATTGCGGTTGACGCTGGTCAAATTCTCTCCGGCCCAACGGTTGTAGCATTTAAAGATAAAATCGCAGCCGCCGCCACGTCTTTGGAGGGCCCATGATCAGGATCGCAGCTCTCGTCTGGATTATGCTGGCAACGACACTCGCAGGCATCGCATTGCTGGTTGTCGTCACCGTTCCCGAATTGGCGCAGGACGCCCAGTATTTCATTCCGGTCGCCTGCGGCGCAGCAGCCGTAGTCGCCATACCGCTGTCGTACCTCATCGCGCGCAACATCGGAAAAGCCCGAACGGCCTGAGCGGGCGCATAGGCTTACGGATTTGTAAGGATGCGGTCGCGCGCGGGTTGGCGCCCGTGTTTGCGAGCGATTTGCGTCGAGCCCAGCGCGGGCGGGCTCGTTAGATAGAGCCGCGCCCGCTTGCCTTGCTCCTCGCACACTCCTACGTTCGCCACGTCCCGTAGGGCGCCTCGTCACGATGCGTGCGTCTGGGCTCGGGGCGCGCTTCATCCTGGCTAGTGAAGAGATGCGGACATGCGCATCCTTGTCGTCGAGGACGATCCCGACACTGCGGCCTACGTCTCGCACGGGTTCGCGGAGGAAGGCCACGTCACCGAGGTGCTGCCCGATGGGCGCGACGGTCTCTCGCAAGCGATGGCAGAGGAATACGACGTCCTGATCGTCGACAGGATGCTGCCCGGTCTCGATGGCCTATCCTTCGTCCATGCCCTGCGCGCTGCCGGCCACCGCGCCCCGGTGATCTTTCTCACCGCGCTCGGTGGCGTCGATGACCGCGTCGACGGGCTCAATGCCGGCGGTGACGACTATCTCATCAAGCCCTTCGCCTTCTCCGAGCTGCTGGCGCGGGTCAATGCGCTGGCGCGCCGGCCGCACCTTCGCAACGCCGAGACGATATTGAAGGTCGGCGACTTGATGATGGATCTGGTCGCGCGCAAGGTGACGCGTGCGGGCACCGTGATCGACGTGCAGCCGCGCGAGTTTCGCCTGCTCGAGGTCTTGATGCGCAACAAGGGCCGCGTCCTGACCCGGACCATGCTGCTGGAGCGCGTGTGGAGCTTCCACTTCGAGCCCAAGACCAGCGTGGTGGAGACGCATATCTCGCGCCTGCGCTCGAAAGTCGATCGCCCGTTCGACAAAGAGCTGATCAAGACCGTGCGTTGCTGCGGCTACACCATCAATGATCACGAATGATCTTTTAAAGCGCACACCCGTCCGCCTTGCGGCCACCTTCACCGCGTTGTTCGCGCTGACCGTGATCGCGCTCGTCGCCATCCTCTATCTCGTGATCAGCGCCGATCTCGCGAGCAACATCCGCAAGCACGTGGAGGAGACGAGCAACGCGCTCGCCGCTATCGACGACGAGCAGGGTTTCGACGCGCTGACCGCCGTGGTCGAGAACGAGGCGCGCTCGGTGCGCGACTTCTCCACCATCTTCCTGTTGCGGCGCGACGACGGGACCTTCCGGGCGGGCAACGTCAAGAACGTCGCCGTGTTCAACGGCTGGAGCGTTTTGGACCGCGCCTGGCTGCCGATGGTGGCCGACCAGGGCGACCCTGACGACAGTTTCTATGCAATCTGGAAACCCGTCTCCAAAGGCCACCTGCTGGTCGGCTGGAGCGACCGGCAGATCCGCGAGGTGCGTCGCATCCTCTTGCACGGCCTCGCCTGGGGGCTTGCGGCGACGCTTCTGGTTGCGATCGGGTCCGCGGTGCTGCTGGCGCGGCGCGCGCAGGAGAAGATCGAGATGTTCGCCTCGACCTTGTCGCGGGTGAGCGCGGGCGACATCCGCCGGCGCGTGCCGCTATCGGGCTCCAACGACGATCTCGACCAGGTTGCAGAGCAGATCAACGCCACGCTTGCGCACCTGCAACGCCTGATCGAGAACGTCAATCAATCCTCCTCCGACATCGCGCACGACCTCAAGAAGCCGATCGGGCGACTGCGCCGCCGTCTCGAAGAAGCGCTGTGCAGCGCCCAGACGGTGGCGGAATTTAAGCTGCGCGTCGACGAGGCGCTCTATGAGGTCGATTGCATCGTCGACACCTTCGAGGCGCTGCTACGCATCACCCAGATCGAGGCCGGCGTGCGCAAGGAGCGCTTCCGCGACGTGGACCTCGCCTCCATCCTCATCGACGTGGCCGACATCTACGAGCCCGTGGCCGACGAGAGCAACGACCGGCTGATCTGCGCCGTCAATGGTGCCAGCAAGGTGCGCATCCACGGCGATCAGGAGCTTCTGACCCAGCTCTTCGCCAACGTCATCGAGAACGCCATCCGCCACTCGCCGCCAGGCACGCGCATCGGCATCGACCTGCAATCGGTCGGCGGGCGCCATCGGGCGATCGTGTGGGACAGCGGTCCCGGCATCCCCGCCAGAGAGCGCGAGAACGTGTTTCGCCGGCTCTATAGGCTGGAGCGGGCGCGCACGACCCAGGGCAGCGGCCTGGGACTGAGCCTCGTTGCGGCCATCGTCGATCTGCACGGCGCGACGGTGACCCTGAGCGACAACCACCCAGGCCTGCGCGTCGTGATCTCCTTCCCCGCCATCCGCAGCGGATACGCCACAAAAAAGGGTGCAGCGCGCGTGGCGACTGCACCAAGTGGAAGCCCGGCGACGAGCAGCGCCGGTTTGGGAGGGGCTTCCGATGTCACCAGTAGCGGCAACGGCGATGGTGTTGGCGCCAGCGACAATGCCGGTGCCTCCACCAGCGTGCCTGGCTGACGAGCGTCTGGCCTTGTGACGCGGAGGACGCCTGCGCTGCTGCGCCCGACAAGGCCGCGGCCTGGCTAGTGCCGACAGTGCAGGTGAGAATGGCGCCGGCGACGAGAGCCAGCGGCACGAAACGTTTCATGGCAATCTCCACAAAATCAGATTGATTGGCTCGGCAAACCCGCAGCGGTTCTTTTGTGGCAAGTCCGGTGCGGACATGTCGCTTGCCGTTCAGGGAAAGTGGTCTGAGCCGAGACGGCGGATCGGCGCGGAGACCGCCGCCCGGTCAGAGCCCGCGCTTACTTCTTCACGCACTTGGACGAGGCGTCGTCCCACTTCATATTCGTGATCTTCTCGCACGCGGCTTTGGTCTTGGGGGCGCTCTTGGCCTCGGCGATGGGGGCGGCGAGACCAAGCAGCAGACCTGCGAGAACGGCGGTGCTCATGAACTTCGACATGTGGAACTCTCCAGCTTTTGTCAGGGTGTGATCCACCCCCGGCGCACTCTGGCTGCGCTTCCTTGCCGCGATCTGGCGCGTGCCATACGGTTTGGTAAAGAAGGCCGCTGCGATCGCGCGGCAAGTGGCCGCTTTCCCGGCGGTTCAAGAATCTGCCGCCGGTGCTATGGTCCCCCGCCCCCATGCAATCTTCGAGAGCACTCCGAATGAGGCAAACGCTACGTCTTGCTGCAGCATTTCTCGTGATCCTGGCTGCAATCGCCGGCATCGTCGACGCGGCCCGCATCGCGCCGGCGAACGCAGAGCCGCCGGGACTGACACGCGTGCAGCTCGATGCGCTCGTCAAATACGAGACGGCACTCGACGCATTCAAAGCCGTGCTGGCGGAGCGGCGTGCACAGATCGATGCCGGGCGCAGGCTGCCGACTCGGCCCGGGCAGGCGCTTTACCTCGCGCGCAACGCGATGATCAGCACGTATAAGGACCTCACTGACGTGCTGCCCTCGCGCATCGGGCGGCCGAACAAGTATGCGATCCCGCCGGCCTATTTCGACGCCGACAACGAGCGCTACCTCGACGAGTACACGCGCCTGTTCGCGATCATGCAGGCCCCGCCCCCGTTCGCGCAGGCATCGCGCACGCCCTTCAGGGACTTGGTGGCCCTTGGCACCGTCATCGCGCAGACGCAGGGACTGCCGCACGCGGCCGCCGAGATTGCGGGCCGCATCAGCCTGGGGCTGTTCTTTGCCGAAACCAACGGCAATCAGAACATCGGCAACGCGCGCTCCAACAAGTACAAAGGCAGCCTGCAGACCGGCACGACCGAGGACACGCGTGGCGCGCGCCGCTGGGCGTCGATCAAGCGGCACGTGGCCTCGTTCGACCCCGCGATCATCGCGCGCGACGACCGTGAGGAAGCCCGCGCCCGCGGCATCGACCGGCGCTACAATCACTGGATCGCCGTGCGCAACGGCCTGATGAACGCGCACGCCGACGTCTTCGGCCAGGTCCCGCGGATCGTGGCGATGCTGCCCGACCCGGTCGACCAGATGAAGGTGTTCGAGCTCATCCAGATCATCCCGAGCCCGACGAAGGCGGCGCTGAATTCCGGCCGCTTTGCGAGCTACCGGATCTCGGATGCGCGCATCATGGGCTATCTGCGCAATAACAGCGTCTTCACGTTCGGGCGCGCGGACCGGGCCAAGACCTCGGCGACCTTCCGCGAGATTCTCAACGCGATGTGGCTCTTCGACGAGAAATTCGATCGCGCGCTGGCCAAGTTCGACGAGATCAAGGGCAGCCCACGCCGCTAACAGGCCGGCGGCCTCAGCGCCGGGTCTTCAGCGCACAAAATGCATGGAATCGGCAGCTAATTGCCGGATGGGCGCAATTGTCCGTACCGGGATAACCGTACTGCAAGCTCCCTCGGGTCAAACAGATTCCATTGGGGAACAACTTAGATTGCAGGCGATGATCGAGGATACGCTGCGCAGCGCCCATGAGCCGGCGCCAGGCCAGACCGCAGCAGCGGCGAGCCAGCTTGCCGGTCTCCTCAACCAGGAGATCAATCGCTACAAGCAGCCTCGGAGCCTTTCGTGGGCCGCCGCGACGCCCGTCTTCCCGCCTCAGCTCGAGCAGAAGTTCGAGGACGACACGTGCCGGGTCCGTGTGCGCGATTTGCGCTTCACGATGATCTTCGGCACCGTGCTCTACTATCTCTCGGCCGTGACCGACCCGGTCTTCGTGCCGGATCTGGGATGGCTCGGCGTCATCGTGCGCACGATCGGCTTCCCTTTCATGCTCGGCGCCATCGTCTTCGGGCCGCAGCTCCCCGGCAAAGCTCGCGAGATTGTGGTCGCGACCACTACCGTCGTGATCATATCGTGCCTCGCCATCATTCCGGCGCTGTCGGCGGCATTGCTGGCGCCTTACGCCTTCGCCACCGCGATATTGGCGATGATCTACGCCAACACCACGCTCGTGCTGCGCTTCCGCAAGGCCTGCGTCTTCACCGTCGTGTCATGCGCCATCATCTCCGGGCTGGCGGTGAACCATAGCGGTGTGGACAATCCGCTGGGCTGGGCGATCTCGCTGCTGACCCTCGTCGGCGGTCTGTTCAGCCTCGTCTCCAACTACCGGATCGAGCGCAGCGCGCGGCTGAGCTACCTGCTCGGCACGCGCGAGGCCATGCGCCTGCAGGCGATGCGCGCGGACCGGGAGATGCTCAAAACGCTGTCCCACACCGACGAGCTGACGGGGCTGGCGAACCGCAATGCGCTCAAGCGCTGGTGCGCCAACGCCCTGACCAGCACCGCCAACTACGGGCGCCCCGCGGCGCTCTTAATGATCGATGTCGACCATTTCAAGCGCTACAACGACTTCTACGGCCACGTGGCCGGCGACGAATGCCTGCGGGCGATCGCACAGAAGATCTCCAAGACGGTGCGCAGCGAGGACGACATCGTCGCCCGGTTCGGCGGCGAGGAGTTCGTCGTTTTGCTGTTGAACGTGGAGGCCCACCGGGCCTGGGCGCTGGCCGAACGCATCTGCGTCGCGGTGCAGGACCTCTCCTTGCCGCACGCCAACCGCTCGGACGGATGCAAGACCGTGACCATCAGCGTCGGCGTCGCCTCCACCGCGATCGGGGCGGGCAGCACGTTCGAAGGCCTCATGCGGGCGGCGGACCGCGGCCTCTACATGGCCAAGCGCAAAGGGCGCAACCGCGTCGAGTGCGCGATACCGAACGCCGCCTGAGCGCGGCTAGAAGCTTATCACCGCGCCGGTCAGCACCAGATCGAGATCGTCGATGGGAGCGTCCGCAATGGCGCCGGAGGCGCTCCGGCCTTCGAGCTCGCGCAGGAGCAGACTGCCCTCGACGTGGCGGTAGGAGAGATAGAGGGTCATCGCCGCGCTATCGATGCCCTGGGCGAGCCCAGCGCCCCAGATGTTGACGTTGGAATGCCAGACGGCCCAGTCCCCTGCCCCGATGGGGTTGAGCGAATCCGTCGGGCCGACGAGGCGAGCCGTCGAGGCACCGCCGTCGTAGCGATAGAACTCGCCGTAGAGCGTCGACTTGCCGAGGCTCGACCAGCGCCGCTCGATGCCCGCCTGGCCGGAGACGAAGACCTGATCGTTTGCGACGCCTGAATTGAGGTAGCGCGGCGTGGTGTCGATCAGCCCATCCATGGTCAGGCTGGCGCCGATGTTGAGGAACAGCCCCGTCGCCTGATGCAGCGCGCTGACCGAGCCGCTCAGCAGGCGGCACGAGGTGTCGTCTCCTTCCGCATCGAATAGAGCAGCCGCGCAGACGCTACGCGAGCGCGAGCCTTGAACGAGTTGCAGATAGCCCAGCCCCGCCATGATGTCGAAACCCGCGTGCTGGCCGCGATAGCGCAAGGCGGTCTCCCAGAAATCGTCGGCGACCCAGGTCGCGACACCGGTGAAGCCGTTCCAGGTCGGGGAGATGTATTTGACGAGCTCGAAGCCGCGCTCGCTCTCGCCGGGCTGATCGCCGCCGGCGCCGATGATGCGGCGCCACGTCAGGTCACTTCGTGAGAGCTTGCCGTTGGTGGCCGAGCGCAGGAACATGCCGAGCCCGGTGTCCTCCACCGCGTTGTAGGTGGCAAAGGAATTGGTCTGGGTCAGGTTCTGGCCGGCGATGCGGTCGGTGGCGGCGAACGTGGTGCCGACAAAGATCGTGCCGTAGTCGCGGTTGCGCACGAACCAGACGGAATCGCGAATGACCATGCCGTTGTAGCGGCCGTTGTCGAACCCCTCCGGGCTCAACTGGTTGACCCGCTTGGAGCTCGCCACCCGGATGCCGAGCTCGACGCGGAAGCCGATCTCCCAAACGGGATCGAGCTTAGACGAGCCGATGAAGCGGAAGCGCGTAGGCTGGTTCTCGTTGGTGACGATGTAGGCATTGCTCTCCGCACCGTCGTCCCAATAGAGCACCGACTGGTTGACGAGGCCGGAGACCTCCAGACTGAGGGCACGATTGCCTTTGCGCGCGACGCTCGCCTCAAGCTCGGCGAGCCGCTGCTCCAGATCGATGCAGCAGTCCTCGCTGTGACTTGCGGCGGCGACCTGCGTGCCCTGAGCGACGAGAACCGCCGCTGCGATGGGAAGCGCCAGCCACGCGGACGTCATGCGCGCCCCCCGGCCTCTTCGTGTTGCCTGTCCTGCCTATTCCTGGAGTTATATGATTCGAGGCGGCAGCGGCCGTCGCGATGGCCCGGTTTGCCTCGGCACGAATTGAGAATAACGTAGGAGCGCAAACGCAATGGAGCGCCCCTGGATGCCGACCGTGAAATCAATGGCCCTCGCCGGGTTGATCTGGGCCGCCCTGCTGGCACCTGTCTCGGCCCAGGAAACACCGACCTGCCAGGACCTCGCCAATGAGATCGTCAAATCTGCCACGACCGGCGTCCTCAAAGATGCGGTCGAGGCCAAGCCCGAACTCAAACAGCTCTCCGACGAGGAGCTGGTGCTCAAGGCCGGCCGGATCTTTCTCGCCGCCGAGCGCCCCGACTTCAAAGCCTACGGCTACATGATGCTGTTGTGGTTCGGCGGCAAGACGGGGCGCGAGCTGGTGGTCAACATCGCACCCAAGCTCAACACCGAGGCGGACCGCGCGCACTACTATTTCGTGCTGGGTCTCTATCAGCTCCGCTCGAGCGAGCCGGAGGTCGCCGCGAAAGGCCGCGACTACGTCCGCCAGATGCGCGACAGCGGCAAGGTCGAGTTCGTCGAGGACGGGACCTGGGACGACCTCATCACCGGATGCCGGCTGCCCTCCTGAAGGCGTCTGCTAGAGATGGGCGAAGTGGCCACCGGATGGCTTGGGCTTGTGGGCCGTCTGCTTCTCGAAGAACGCCACCGCCTTCTTCAGGTCCCCGAGCAGCATGTCGGCGAGGTCGCGGCTGAAGCCTTCGCGGACCACGACGCGTAGCACGGCGAGATCCTGAAGCTTGGGCGGCATCGTATAGGCCGGTACCTGCCAGCCGCCCTCGCGCAGCTTGTCGGACAGATCGAAGACGCTGTAGTGGCTCGCGTCCTTGAGCGCGAAGGCGAACACGGGGATCGTATCGCCGCGCGAGATGAGCTTGAACGGTCCCATCTTCTCGATGCTCTCGGACAGATACATGGCGGTGTCGCGCAGGCCTTCCATGACTCGCGTGTAGCCTTCGCGGCCGAGCCTGAGGAAGTTGTAGTACTGGCCGACGATCTGATTGCCGGGGCGCGAGAAGTTGAGGGTGAAGGTTGGCATGTCGCCACCCAGGTAGTTGACGCGGAAGATCAGCTCCTCGGGCAAGTCCTCCTGCGAGCGCCACACGACCCAGCCCACGCCCGGGTAGACGAGACCATACTTGTGGCCCGACACGTTGATCGATTTGACCAGCGGCAGGCGGAAGTCCCACTTTAGGTCGGGCTGCAGGAACGGGGCGACGAAGCCGCCGGAAGCGGCATCGATGTGCATCGGGATGTCGTGGCCGGTCGCCGCGTTGTGTTTGGCCAGCGCCTTGTGGATGGCCTCGATCGGCTCGAAGCCGCCCGTATAGGTGACGCCGAGGATGGCGATGACGCCGATGGTGTTCTCGTCGACGGCGTCGATCACGGTTTGGGGCGTGATGGTGTACTGGCCGGGCTCCATCTCGATGTAGCGCGGCTCCACCTCCCAGTAGCGCGCGAACTTCTCCCACACGACCTGGACGTTGTTGCCCATGACGATGTTGGGCTTCTGCGCAGTCTTGCCCTTCTTCTTCATGCGCGCGCGCCAGCGCCATTTGAGCGCCATGCCGGCGAGCATTACGGCCTCCGATGAGCCGATGGCGGAGGCGCCGACGCCGGTCTGGGGCGCGTTGAACAGGCGGGAGACGATGTTGACGCAGCGCTCCTCGATCATGGCCGTGAACGGATACTCGTCCTTGTCGATCATGTTCTTGTCGAACGTCTCGGCCATCAGCTTCTCGGCTTCCGGCTCCATCCACGTGGTCACGAAGGTCGCTAGATTGAGCCGGGCATTGCCGTCGAGCATCAACTCGTCGTGGATGAGATTGTAGGCGGTGGCCGCGTCGAGCTCCTTCTCGGCGAGCTCGAATTTGGAGACCGGGTGCTCCATCGCGTAGCGCGCATAGACCGGCGCCAGGTTGTTCCCGCCCCTGGCTTCCTTGTTGAGATCCCTGAGCTGGTCGACCATGGCTCGCTCCTGCGGCTGTCGTTTCAAGGATGAGCGCGGGACGGCGCGCGCGCCGCCGGCCACGCCCGGCGTCCTATCAAGCGGAGACGGAGGACGATCTGCTTGAGCCCAGCAATACAGGGATTCGACGCGCGCCGGACGCCGCGCGTGCCCAATCTGTCGTCAATTCGGGGCTAGTGCGCGCCGTCGATGAGCTCGGCGCGGCACGTCAGCAGTTGGAGTCGATTGTCTGTTTGGCGCCGTCGACGAAGGTCTTGTCGCTCACCAGCTCAAGCACCTTGTGAGCGTCGGCGCAGTTCTGCTTCTTGTCGCTATTGTTGACCATGCGCATGGCGTAGAAATAGCCGACCAGCTCGTTCTCCTGCGCCGAGTTGTCGATGAGGCGCGTGCACGCCGTCACGATCTCACCGCTGGAGAGCTTGCCTCCTCCCTGCGTGCAGGCGGCATAGTCCTGCTCCAAGGTATCGTAGGCGAAAGCCGGAAGGCTGGCGACGAGACCGATACTCATAGCGGCGAGAAACGCGAGAAAACGCATAATTTTTGCTCCTTTTTCGGGTCGGCAAATGTCGAGCGGGCGACCTTTTTCGAAGACTAACCGGTCGTAGGCGGACGTTCCACCCGATTGGCCACTGGGGTTAAGGAGGTGCACATGCGACGCGACGCGTGGACGGCAACGGCGCAGAGCGCGCTATAAAGGAACGCCGCGCAATAAGAACCCGGAGGGGAAAATATGCGTCTGCTCGTGTTTCAACATCACGTCGACGAGCACCCAGGACAACTGCGAACCTATCTCGCCGAGGACGGCGTGACGTGGGATGCCGTCGAGCTGGATGCGGGAGAGACGATTCCGGACCTGGAGCCCTATGACATGCTGTGGGTGCTCGGCGGTCCCATGGACGTCTGGGACGTCGCCGACAATCCCTGGCTGGTGCCCGAGAAGCGCGCCATCCGCAAATGGGTGACCGAGTTGCAGCGGCCCTTCTTCGGCCTGTGCCTGGGACACCAGCTTCTGGCCGATGCCCTGGGGGGCACCTGCGGGCCCATGGGCGTGCCCGAGATCGGCGTCTGCGAGGTGGAGCTGACGGGCGAAGGCCTCACCGACCCGTTCTATGCGGGAATGGATCGCAAGCAGACCTGCCTGCAGTGGCATTCGGTGCAGGTGGCCCAGCCGCCCGAGGGTGCCGTCGTGCTGGCCAGCTCGCCCACCTGCCCGGTGCAGGCCATGCGGGTCGGGCCCAAGGCCTGGTCGACGCAGTACCACGTGGAGGTCGAGCCCGACACGGTCGACAATTGGCTGGCGATCCCGGCCTACCACGCGGCCCTGATCAAGACGCTCGGGCCTGAGGCGGTGGACGAGATGCGCGAGCGGGCAAAGTCCGAAATGGCGAATTTCAATGCCGCCTCTCGCAAGCTTTATCAGAATTTCAAAACAGCGATTGGCTAAAGAACGCGCGAATGCCGTGGGCGGCAATTTTGCCGCCCCGCGTATTCTAAATTCTAAACCGCGCCGTATCTGACATAATGACGTCCTTGGAAATGGCGCAGGATGAGCGATGACCGGCAAGAGCAAGGCTGCCCAGGCGACCAAAGATCCCGTCCGGACCTCCAACGCAGGTGATCTCAAAACGGGATCGAATGCGCCGCAGCCTAGCACGTCGATCTCGATCGCCTCGGCAATCGGGTCGCAAGTCCGCAACCTGCGACGCAAGCTCGAGCTGACCGGCGTTGAGCTCGCCGAGCAGGCCGGGCTGTCTGCGGGCATGCTCTCCAAGATCGAGAACGGCGCGGTCTCCGCCTCCATCGACAGCCTCGAGGCGCTGGCGCGCGCGCTCAACGTGCCGATCACGACCTTCTTTGCGAGCTACGAGGAGAAGCGCGACTGCTCGTTCGTGCCGGCGGGCCGCGGCGTGATGATCGAGCGGCGCGGCACCAAAGCCGGGCATCAGTATCAACTGCTCGGACATTCGATCTCCGGCGACATCGTGGTCGAGCCCTACCTCATCACGCTGACCGAGGAGGCAAAGCCCTACACGCTGTTCCAGCATGCCGGCGTCGAGTTCATCTACATGCTCACCGGCAAGGTGCTCTATCGGCACGCAGACAAGGTCTACCTGCTCGGTCGGGGAGACTCGCTCTACTTCGATGCGGGCGCGTTGCACGGGCCTGAAGAGCTGACCGAACTGCCGATGACGTATCTCTCGATCATCATCTACCCGCGCGGCTAGAGTTTCCCGTAAGGAAATTATTATTCCCGACAGTTGACAAGCCGCTAGGCGGCAGTAAGCTCGATTTCTGCTTAGAGACAGAGCGAGCGACCTCAACGTGTGTGGGATAGTTGGTCTGTTTTTGAAGAACCCGGCGCTGGAACCCAAGCTGGGTGAAATGATGACCGGCATGCTGGGGACCATGTGCGAGCGCGGCCCCGATAGCGCAGGTTTTGCGGTCTATGGCTCGGGCGATGCCGAGCACGTCAAGCTCACGGTCCGCACCCCCAAGAAAGACTTCGACTTCGACGCGCTGGCGGGGGCGCTGGAGTCCGAGATCAAGGCGCCCGTCGCCGTCTCCCATCACGATACGCATGCCGTTTTGACGCTTCCCGCAGCGCTCGAAAGCGAGGCGCGCGCGGCCATCGCCGTGATGGAGGGCGTCAAGGTTGTCAGCGCCGGCGAGCGTATGGAGATTTACAAGGAGGTTGGTCGCCCCGACATGGTCGCCCAACGCTTCGAGTTGTCGAAGATGACGGGCTCGCATGGCGTCGCGCATACGCGCATGGCGACGGAATCTGCGGTCACCACCAACGGCGCGCATCCTTTCACCACGGGAAAGGATCAGTGCCTGGTGCACAACGGCTCGCTCTCCAATCACAACTCGCTGCGCCGGGCGATGACGTCCAGCGGCATCACCTTCGAGACGGAGAACGACTCTGAGGTCGCCGCCGGCTACCTGACGTGGCGCATGCAGCAGGGCAACAGCCTGGGCGAGGCGCTGAAGAAGTCGCTCGATGACCTCGACGGCTTCTACACCTTCGTCGTGGGCACCGAGAACGGCTTCGGCGTGCTGCGCGATCCCATCGCCTGCAAGCCCGCCGTGATGGCCGAAACCGACGATTACGTCGCCTTCGGCTCCGAGTACCGCGCGCTCGCGGGGCTTCCGGGCATCGAGAACGCCAAGGTCTGGGAGCCCGAGCCCGGCACCGTCTATTTCTGGGAGCGCTGAAGCGTGAAAACCGTCGATCTCGATGTGACGCCGCTGCGCGATCTCAATCAGATGCTGCACGATCAGCAGCAGGCTGTTACCGAGCCCGAGTGGCGGATCATCAATACGCGCGGCCGCCACGCCGTGGCCGCCGGGATCGACGCCCCGCTCAAGATCGAGATCGACGGCAACGTCGGCTACTACTGCTGCGGCATGAACAAGCAGGCCGACATCACCATCAACGGGAGCGCCGGCACGGGTGTTGCCGAGAACATGATGTCGGGCCGCATCCACATCAAAGGCAACGTCTCCCAATCGGCGGGCGCGACGAGCTGCGGCGGGCTCCTGATCATCGACGGCAATGCCTCGGCGCGCTGCGGTATCTCCAATCGCGGCATCGATATCGTCGTGAAGGGCTCGGTCGGGCACATGTCGGCGTTCATGGCGCAGGCCGGCACGCTGGTGGTGCTGGGCGATGCCGGCGACGCATTGGGCGATTCCATCTACGAAGCGCGCCTGTTCGTACGCGGCGGGGTCAAAAGCCTGGGCGCGGACTGCATCGAAAAGCCGATGCAGGATGTGCACAAGGAGCAGATCCATGCGTTGCTCCAAGCAGCCGGTGTGGCGGGCGAGG
>Ga0209347_1001560_pt1 | contig 35849 bp, 28 predicted proteins | sample AutmiccommuBRH23_FD_187382 | JGI IMG/M metagenome (GOLD analysis project Ga0209347, IMG submission 187382) | Deep subsurface microbial communities from Mt. Terri, Switzerland - Autotrophic microbial communities BRH/23 (SPAdes) (version 2) | ecosystem: Environmental > Aquatic > Deep subsurface >...
CTTTTTCAGGAATTTCGAAGGTTACCGCATTTTCAAACCGCATTGTCAGCAATTCCATATAGGTTTTGGCGAAATGCAATTCTTCATCCAATTCAATTAAATCCTTATTTTTTTGTTCTAAAACATAGCGATACACTTTAGACAGTTTTGTGGTAAATTTTTCGGCCAGCTTCGGATTTTCACCAATTAATGAAGTCAAAACATTTAAGCTGTTGAACAAAAAATGCGGATCAATCTGACTTTTTAACGATTCATACTTGGCAGTTTCGGTTTTGGCAACAATTTGCTGTTCGGTTACTTTTTTCTCAGTTAAAGCTTTGTAAAAATAAATTATGTGAAAAACCAAACTGACAATTAAAGTGATTACCAGCCCAAAAGTATAGTAAGACGCTGCATTTTCATCATTTATAAAACGTTCAACAGGTTTTCCTAAAATAACCACAAGCGTAATAAATCGTAATACCGCAAGTCCAATCATTGTGATAATTACAGAACCTGAAGCGCCTAAAATCAATCGTTTTTTCGTATTTTCTTTCCATTCAAATTTGCTGTCCAAAAAATAAAAGAAATAACCATTAAGTGCAGTCAGCACAAAAGCGTACATAAAATGAATACTAATAATGGTAAACAATTCGCTTAAAGGCAAATTAAATCCACCGTTAAACAGCAAGCGTTCCGTCACAAATATTGCCAGTGCTAATATTGCGGCTATTTTTAGGAGGTATTTTAAATCAAATTTCATTGGAACATTTTTATGTATTTGTAACTGCAATTTAAAATTTAATTTCTAAAATAAGCGCATTGCTTTTTACTTCAAATTTTGAACTGACAAATTCAGGCGGACCAAAATTCAAAGGATTGTTTGAGCTTCCGTAACTTTCTATTGGCATCCTGTTTTCATCAAAATCCATCCTGTTATTTTCATTTTCATCGTGAAAACAAATAATGGCGTAATTTCCTTGGGGAACATTTTCAAACACAACAGTGCTTTTTCCTTTTTCAACTGAAGCAGATTTGGAATAAATAGGCTGTTTCATAAAATTTTCTTCATTATAAAAGGCAAAATTTACAGTTCCGTTGTCACTTAATGCATTTACTGCAGAAACGGTGACTGAAATTCCTACTTCTGATTTGTTTGTTGCTGTTTGTGCGAAAATCATTGATGAAATCAACAATGCGAGCGCTAAAATTACTTGTTGCATACTTTTCAAATTTTTATAGTTAATATTTATTTACAGGGTCAAAATTGGCAAGTTTTTTTACGTAATAAAATTTTTACTTTCTCAATTGTCGTTTATTTCCACTGAACCGTAAAAATTGGCTGCCTAAACCTAAAAATGCTTATTTCAACCCAAATTATTTAATAAAACTCTTTTGAAAAAACCCTAACATTCATCATACTATTATATTAAAAAGTTTGTACTTTTATAAAACTTTTTATAAAAACCATTGAATTATGAAAATATACGATGACAAACACATTAAAAATGTTGCTTTTGTTGGTGCCCATAAAAGTGGTAAAACAACATTGGCCGAAACCATGCTCTTTGAAGCCGGATTAGTCAGCCGCCGTGGTAGTATTGAAAACAAAAACACCATTTCCGACTACCACGCGATAGAACATGAAAGAGAAACTTCCGTTTTTGCCACACCCCTACACACTGAATGGCGCAATTACAAAATAAACATTATTGACACTCCCGGATTGGATGATTACATTGGTGAAATTGCTTCAACAATGCATGTGACCGACTCTGTTGTGATGGTGATAAACGCCCAATACGGCGTTGAAGTTGGCACAGAAATTATATGGGATTATATCGACCGATTTTCACACCCAACATTATTTGTAATCAATCAAATAGACCATCCTAGCGCCGATTTTGATGAAAGTTATAAAAGCATTGTTGAATTGGTGGGTAAAAATGTCGTTAAGGTTCAATATCCGCTTGTTGTTGAAGGCGCACAATGCATAATTGACGTGCTAAAAATGAAAATGTACAAATTTGGACCACAAGGAGGAAAACCTGAAAAATTAGAAATTCCAAAAGACCAAATTGAACTTGCAACCGAACTTCAAAATGAATTGATTGAAAAAGCTGCTGAAAATGATGAAAATTTGATGGAACTTTATTTTGACAAAGGCACACTTAATGAAGATGAAATGCGACTGGGAATCAAAAAAGGGATGCTAAATCATGAATTGTTTCCGGTATTTTGCATTTCGGCATTAAATGATATGGGTACTGGAAGATTAATGGGATTTATTGACAATGTTGCCCCATCTGCAGCCGATTTAAAACCTGAACAAAGTGTTGAAGGCACACCAATTGAATGTAAACCAAATGCTTCAACCGCTTTGTTTATTTTTAAAACAGTTTATGAACCAAACCTTGGACAAATAAGTTTCTTTAAAGTTAAATCGGGAGAAATTAAGCAAAATGACAAGTTGGAAAATTCAAGAAATGGTGAAATTGAAATTTTAAACCAGCTTTATATCATGGATGGCAAAAACAGGGAACTGGTTGAAAAATTAAGTGCCGGAGATATTGGGGCCACCTTAAAATTAAAATATACAGAAACAAATGATACTTTAAGGACAAAAGGTTCTAACATTACCATAAAACCAATTATTTATCCTGAAACAAGAATCACAAAAGCGGTAAGGGCTTTTGATAAAAATGATGATGAAAAACTTAATGAAGCGCTAAAAAAAATTCATAGCCAAGATCCAACCGTTAGCGTTAAGTATTCATCGGAGTTAAAGCAACTCATTTTATCTTGCCAAGGTGAATTGCATTTAGCAACCATTGACTGGATTTTGCAAAACACCTATGGTCTGAAAGCAGTTTTTGAACAACCTAAAATTGCTTACAGAGAAACCATACAACGATCTGCCACAACAAGTTATAAACACAAAAAACAATCAGGAGGATCAGGACAGTTTGGGGAAGTTCACATTAAAATTGAACCTTGGTATGAAGGAATACCAGAACCTGAGGGATTTAATATCAGAGGAAAAGAAGAAGTTAACCTTGATTGGGGCGGAAAATTAATATTCTATAATTGTATTGTTGGCGGTGTCATTGATGCACGCTATTTACCTTCCGTTTTAAAAGGAATTTTAGAAGTTATGGAAGAAGGTCCTTTAACAGGATCGTATGCTCGAGACGTTCGGGTGATGCTATTTGACGGCAGAATGCACGCTGTAGATTCTAATGACATTTCCTTTAAAATTGCTGGAGCACATGCTTTTAAAGAAGCCTTTTTAAACGCCAAACCTAAATTATTGGAACCAATTCATGAACTTTCCGTGAAAGTTCCTGAGGAATTAATGGGTAACGTAATGACCGATTTACAATCGCGCAGATCGGTAATTCTTGGAATGGACAGCGAGGGTAAATACCAAACCATTAAAGCCAAAACACCATTGGCCGAAATGTATAAGTATTCTACAACTTTGCGTTCAATAACCCAAGGAAGAGGAAGTTTTAGCACCAAGTTTTCAAATTTCGAATTGGTGCCAAGCAATGTTCAGGATGAGTTGGTGAAAAAATAATTTTTTTTATTTTTAAAAACAAAGACTCGTCTTTTTAATCAAATTGGACGAGTCTTTTTGCTAAAAAACCAATTAATATTTATCAATTCAAATAATTTTTATAAGTCTTAAAGTTTTAGATGGTAATTAAACAATAAATTTTAAAAAATATTAAATATTAATTGATTGACAATATAATAATTTTTTTCATCAATACAAATAATTACCACAATATATAACAGCTTTTTCCATTAACTACGTTATTTTTAACTAATTTCATTGCGTTATATTTAATTAAAAAATAAATTATTCGATATTTATTCATCGCCGATTAATCTGTATCTTTGCACTTTAATATCATTTTATGAAACTAGTTTTAATTACAATTATCCTCTTAGCCATTGGTGTTGTAGGAATCGCCATTAAAATTTGGGCGAAAAAAGACGGCAAATTTGCAGGAACTTGCGCAAGCCAAAATCCACATTTAAATAAAGAAGGTGAAGCCTGCGGATATTGTGGAAGATTGCCTGATCAATGTGAAAATAAATAAGAGATGCTCGAATATCTGTTTATTGCTTTTGCAGTAATTTTTTGTATTCAATTTGTTTATTACGTTTTTATTTTTGGCTCTTTTTCTTTTTCTAAAAAAAAACCCGCTGAAAATAATTTCAACCTGCCAGTTTCTGTACTTATTTGCGCTAAAAATGAGGCTAAAAACTTAACTGAAAACCTGCCACTTTTCTTAAATCAAAATTACAAAAACTTTGAATTGGTTTTAATCAATGATCGTTCAAATGACCGAACTTTAAAAGTGATGGAGCAGTTTAAAAAAGAATCATCTATTCCTATAAAAATAGTGGATGTATTGGCAAATGAACAATTTTGGGGAAGTAAAAAATATGCGCTTACTTTAGGCATAAAAGCCGCTTCACATGAACATTTATTGTTTACGGATGCCGACTGTATTCCTGTTTCTGAAAACTGGATAACAGAAATGACCAGTAATTTCAATGCCAAACACCAGATTGTTTTGGGATACGGCGCTTATCAAAAAATAAAAAAATCTTGGCTTAATAAATTGATTCGTTTTGAAAGCCTGTTAACTGCCATTCAATATTTTAGCTACGCAAAGATTGGCGTTCCTTATATGGGCGTTGGCCGAAATTTAGCCTATACAAAATCAACATTTTTCAAAGTAAATGGTTTTATAAACCATATGAAAATTAAATCGGGCGATGATGATTTATTTATAAATGAAGTGGCCACAAAAGAAAATACAGCCATTTCCTGTTCTCGAAACAGCTTTACCGAATCCGTTCCAAAAACGGAATTTAAGGATTGGATTCAACAAAAGAGAAGGCATATTTCAACGGCTTCTTTTTACAAACCTTTTCATAAATTTTTATTGGGGTTGTTTTTTGTCTCTCAAATGTTGTTTTGGATTTTGGCCATCGTACTTTTAGGATTTTTGTATCAATGGCAAATAATTGCGGTTTTAATCGCGACCCGACTCCTGTTCCAATATTTGGTTATTGGGTTTTCCGCAAAAAAATTAAATGAAGGCGATTTAGTACCGCTTATTCCTTTTTTTGAAATATTTTTAATATTGATTCAAATGTTTATCTTTATAAAAAATATGAGATCAAAACCTACGCATTGGTAAAAAAAAACAATGATATTGCCGATTTAATTGAAAAAGCAAGAAAAAAAGACCAAAAAGCTTTTAACACCTTGCTAAATACCTATTGGAGTGATGTTTATCGTTTTCAATTAACGAAAGTTGAAGATGAAGACGAAGCGGAAGACATTACCATAAAAACCTTTTCAAAAGCGTTTGATAAAATTGACTTGTATAACGAAAGCTACAATTTTAAAACCTGGCTCATTTCAATTTCGAAAAATATTTTTTTAGATCATTTAAGAAAACAACGCACCGAAACCATTTCCATCGATAAAAAAGAATCTGAGGCCTATAATATAACAGATGAAAGTCCGTCTGCTGAGGATCAATTAATTATCGATCAAAATTTAGCGCAATTACTAAATCATTTAAAACTCTTAAAGCCACATTATCAAGAAATTATCAATCTGCGATATTTCAGGGAAATGAGCTATAAAGAAATGGCCGAAATTTTAAATGAACCCATTGGCAACATCAAAATAAAACTGTCACGAGCTAAAAAATTATTGGCAGAAATCATTAAAAAATCTACCGAAAGTTGATTGCAAAAAAATCGCATTGGCTTAAAAAATTAGGTCCGGGAATTCTTTTTGCCGGTGCCGCAATTGGGGTTTCACATTTGGTGCAATCAACCAGAGCCGGAGCCGACTTTGGTTTTGGGCTAATTTGGGCGTTGGTGTTAATTCATATCGTAAAATACCCGTTTTTCCAATTCGGGCCAAGATATGCCACAGCAACGGGCGAAAGTTTGCTCGACGGCTATAAAAGGTTGGGAAAAGGCGTGCTGCTTTCCTATTTCATTTTAAACCTGGCAACCATGTTTACCATTCAGGCGGCAGTAACTATCGTCACTGCAGGATTGGCAGCCAATTTATTTGGAATTACCACAAATCCGGTTATTTGGAGCATCATTATTACGTTGATTTGTCTTTCAATCTTAATTATAGGACGCTACAATTTGCTCGATAAATTGATGAAAATAATCGTTGTCACTTTAACGCTAAGCACTTTAATTGCCTTAATTGTCGCTGCAATAAATTCAACAAATACCTACAGCTTTGTGCAAATAATTCCTGAAGGAGCAGTTGAGGTCGGTTTTTTAATCGCATTTTTGGGATGGATGCCTGCCCCACTCGATGTTTCTATTTGGCAATCGCTTTGGGCACTGGAAAAACAAAAAGACAAATCCAACGAATTCACGCCAAAACAAGCCATTTTCGACTTTAACATCGGTTTTTTGAGCACGTTGGTAATTGGTGTTTTCTTTGTGGCCTTGGGAGCCATCGTTATGTATAATTCAGGAGAAACTTTTGACTCTGGCGCTGTGCAGTTTTCAGAACAGCTCATTACGCTTTACACAAAAAATTTAGGACAGGAAATGTATATTTTCATTGCTGCAGCAGCTTTCACTACAATGTTTAGCACCACCATCACCACTTTAGATGCTTCTCCCAGAGCAATGACAAAAGCTTTTGATTTGCTTACCAATAAATCTTATAAAAATATGTACTGGTTTTGGATCAGTTTTTTGTCTGTTGGCACTATTTCAATTTTGGTTTTCCTTCAATCGGAAATGGGTTTTTTAATAAAAATCGCCACTATATTATCGTTTTTAACGGCACCATTTTATGCCATTATTAATTTTATGTTAATCTCAGGCAAACACACGCCAATAGCTTGGCGACCTTCCTTCCAGCTTAAAATCCTGAGTTGGTTTGGTATCTTATTTTTGATTGGATTTAGCATTTGGTATCTTTATTCATTATAGATAGTTTATAATTTCTTCGTATTTTTGCAGTCAATTTTCATTTAATTATGTCACAAGAAACAACTTCATTACCCGATAAAATTCAAAAACCGGCTTGGTTGCGCGTTAAGTTGCCCGTTGGAAAAAAATATACTGAATTAAGAGATTTAGTCGATAAATATAAATTAAACACCATTTGCACCAGTGGAAGCTGTCCGAATATGGGCGAATGCTGGACAGAAGGAACTGCCACATTTATGATTTTAGGCAATATCTGTACAAGATCGTGTGGGTTTTGTGGCGTAAAAACTGGCAGGCCCGAAACGGTTGACTGGGAAGAACCGGAAAAAGTGGCACGCTCCATTAAACTCATGAAAATTAAACATGCCGTAATCACTTCGGTTGACAGAGACGATTTAAAAGATGGCGGCTCCATTATTTGGGCTGAAACCATTAACGCCATCAGAAGAGCAAATCCTGAAACGACGCTTGAAACCTTAATTCCCGATTTTCAGGGAAACAAAACCAATATCGACAGAATTTTGGCAGTGGCACCGGAAGTTATTTCCCACAACTTAGAAACTGTAAGAAGATTGACAAGAGAAGTTAGAATTCAGGCAAAATATGACAGAAGTTTGGAGGTTTTACTTTATATGAAAGACCAAGGCCAACGCAGAACAAAATCGGGCATTATGCTTGGTTTGGGAGAAACGGAAGAAGAAGTATTGGAAACCATGCAGGACTTAGCCAATGCCAAAGTTGATGTTTTAACCATTGGCCAATATTTACAGCCAAGCAAAAAGCATTTGCCGGTAATTGAATTTATTATGCCAGAACAATTTATCAAGTACAAAGAAATTGGACTGACAATGGGCTTTAAATATGTTGAAAGTGGCGCATTAGTCAGGTCTTCTTACAAAGCGCAGCGACATTTGGAATAAATGGCAGACAATTTATTTATCTGCCAAAAGTTTTTAAAATTTAATTACGATCTTTTTTAATACAAGAATCCTAACTTCAGCTTCTGAACGTTAATTGCTTAACTTTTAAATTAAGTTTTGAATTTAACCAAATATCGTTTTTTAACTGTTTATTAACAAAAACGTGCATTTTGTGGCACAAACATTGCTATATATTATACGAAGCAAAGTTTTGTAACCTTTGTTATCATTCTTAGTAAGTTTGATTAGTATGAAAAAAGTGCCTCACGGCACTTTTTTCTATTTAATCTCATTTCTAAATTCTTAAATCACTATTTAATCACTTTAGCTTCTTCAAGTAAAATATCATAAACATAACCTTGTCCAAAATCTTTGTCCAAAACTATAACACCTTTAAAAGTGACAATATCGCCAATATTTACAGTTTCAGTAGTTGTAATGGTTAAATCATTTTTATTCTCAAACTGTGTTCCATCAACAATATGAACCCAATTTTTATCCATAATTCCGTTGTTCACTTTTACCACTTTTCCTTTCACAATAATTGATTTTGCAGAAAAAGATTTTTTTGCCGAAAATAATTCTGCCAAAGAAGTTCCGTTTTTCGGTTTTTCAATTTTTACGTTGTTTTCAATGACAGCAGGTGCAGCAGCATGGGAATGTTCAGCATCTGCTGGTGCTTCTGCCTCTATTTCTGTCATTCTAACAGTATTTGTGAAAACAATTTCATCAAAAGTCTTATTCAGCTGTTTGCTTTCAAAATCTTTCATCACCATTCCGCCATCATAATAATAGGTATCGCCAACTGTTACTGGCATATTTGTAATTGCCATCCAATAATTTTGTCCGTTTTCATCAACATTTAAATAGGTGTAATTACCGCCGTCCAACACTTCCTTCACCACAATTTTATGAGTATCAGTTTTAGGGGCAGCTGCTGCGTTATTTACTTTTGAATAGTTTTCTTTATCCTTGCAACCAACCATTAGTAGTATGCTAAAAAGCACTGTAAAAAATTTCATGTTATTTTTCATTTTTTTTGATTTAATTTCTGTAAAAGTAACAATTATTGCACACATACAATATGATATTAATCACCATTCCATAAGTGTTAAATCATTGTTTATCAAATAGTTATTAGTTTTGCTAAAATGTTTATTCCCAAACCAATACCCGCGGTTGGCGCTTAAAGGCGAAGGATGGCCGTTGGTTAATACAAAGTGCTTTTTTTGATCAATTTTTTTACCTTTCTTTTTGGCATAATCACCCCACAATAAAAAAACAACGTGTTCCTTTTTATCTGAAATCATTGAAATTACGGCATCTGTAAACTGTTCCCATCCTTTCTTTTGATGGGAGCCGGCATTTTTAGCTTTCACCGTTAAAGTGGCATTTAATAAAAGTACGCCTTGTTTGGCCCAACGCGCTAAATTTCCGCTTTCGGGATAGGGAATCGACAAATCCGTCTCAATTTCCTTGAAAATATTTTTTAATGATGGCGGATGTTTTATGCCATCATTCACCGAAAAACACAATCCGTGTGCCTGCCCTGCTCCGTGATATGGATCCTGGCCAATAATAACGACTTTTAAATCCTCAAAAGAACACAAATTAAACGCCTCAAAAATTTGATTTGATGCAGGAAAACAAGCATTTGCAGCATATTCTTCCTCAACATATTTCATAAGCACTTCAAAATAAGGTTTTTCAAACTCATCTTGCAATAACGGTTTCCAACTGTCGCTAATATTTAAATGCATTAACTAATTTTTTGATTGAGCTCAAAATTAATGAAAATTTTAAGATTCTATGATTTACAATACTAAATCGTAATCTTTTAAATATCAATATTTTATATAAAAACCTTTAACCTATAACATGTAACTTTTAATATTTAATATGTAACTTTTAACTTTAACCTTCTGCCTTTTATAGTTACTTTTGTAAAACTTTTGAAAAGAAAGGTAATTTATGAGCAGTATTTCAGAAAAAACATTAACAGATTTAGAATTTTTTACCGTTTTAAAAAAAGTTGGAGGCAATTGCATTTCCGATTTGGGAAAAGAAGCCGCATTTCAAATTAGGCCTTTGAAATCAAAAGAAATACTGATTCCGGAGTTGCTTCAGGTAAATGAATATTTATCTTCTCTTGAAAATGATAACCGAATTCCTAGCCATTATTTTGATGATATCCAAAAGGAAATTCATCTCTTAAAAATTGAAAACAGCTATCTGGAACCTGCTTCTTTTTTAAAAATTACCAACAACGCAAACACTATTTTTGAGCTGCTTAAATTTTTCAATAAATTTAAGTTGATTTACCCCACACTTTTTAAATTTTCAGAAGAAATTGAAATCCAAAAAGAACTGATTGAAAACATAAAAGACATTATTACGCCATTTGGAGAAGTTCATGACAATGCTTCAACTTTACTGAAACAACTTCGAAGCGAAATAAATGCCATCCGTTCTAAAATTGGTGCAAGTTTTAACAAAGCCTTAAATCTTTGCAACAGTGCCGGTTATTTAGATGAAATACGGGAATCTGTTGTTGAAAATCAGCGGGTTTTAGCGGTTCAGGCAATGCATCGAAAAAAAGTGAAAGGAAGTTTGTTGGGCACCTCAAAAACCGGAAGCATTGTATTTATTGCACCCGAAACCACGCTTCAATTTGCGCGGGAATTGCAAAACTTGGCTTATGATGAACATCAGGAAATTGTCAGAATTCTAAAAGAACTGACCGATTCAACCAGAATATTTGCACCCGATTTAATTGAATATCAAAAATACCTTGTAAAACTCGACGTGATTGGCGCAAAAGCGAAATATGCAAAAACCATTCACGCTTGTTTGCCAAAAATAACTTCAGAAAGAAAAGTTTTTTTAAAAGACGCCTACCACCCTATTTTATTGCTGAATAATCAAGAGAAAGGATTGGAAACCTTTCCACAAACGCTGGAGTTAAACAAGCAACAGCAAATTATCGTAATCTCCGGACCAAATGCCGGCGGAAAAAGCATTACACTAAAAACCATTGGTTTGCTGCAAGCCATGTTGCAAAGCGGTTTGTTAATTCCGGTGCATTTTCGCTCGGAAACCTGCTTTTTTGAAAATATACTGACCGATATTGGCGACAACCAATCCATTGAAAATCAGCTAAGCACCTACAGTTATCGCTTAAAAAATATGCGTGACTTTCTGCGAAAATGCGATGACAAAACCTTGTTTTTAATCGATGAATTTGGAACAGGAAGCGATCCCGAATTGGGCGGCGCATTGGCGGAAATATTTTTGGAAGAATTTTACGAAAAAAAAGCCTTTGGGATTATTACCACACATTACGCCAACCTAAAAGTTTTGGCAAGCGAATTGGAAAATGTGGTGAACGCCAATATGCAATTCGACGAAAAAACGCTGCAGCCTTTGTATAAATTGTTTATCGGACAAGCAGGAAGCTCTTTTACTTTTGAAGTGGCGCAAAAAAACGGGATTCCTTTTAGCCTGATCAACAAAGCAAAAAAACGCGTAAAAGTCGAAAAAGTCAGACTCGACAAAACCATTTCTAAACTGCAGCAAGAGCGTAACATTTTGCAAAAAACATCGGAAACGCTGGAATTAGAAAAATCGAAAGCCATCAAGCAATCTGATCATTTATCCGAAAAACAACAAAAAATTCAGGAGAAATTAGAAAATTTTCAGGAATTGTATGACAGCAACCAAAAAATGCTTGCTTACGGAAGAAAAATAAATGAGCTGATCAATAAATATTTTCAGACCAACAATAAAAAAGAATTGACCACCGAGTTTAACAATTGGCTCGCCAATGAAAAAGGGAAATTTTTAAAGAAAAATCCCGTAAAACCGGTTACAAAAACAGAAAAACTAAAAGTGAAGGTTGAAAACAAAAAGGTTGAAGAAAAACTAAAAATAACCGAAAAAGAAGTGATGGTTGAAGTTGTAAAAGTGAGGGAAATTCAACAAAAAGAAGCCGTTATCACCGCAAAACAAAAATCGGATTACGTTTATAAAGTGAATGACCGTGTGAAAATTATCGGTTCTAATTCAACCGGAACCATAGAAAAAATAGAAAAAAACAACGCTTTTATCAACTATGGTTTTTTCACCACCAAAACCACATTGAGCAAACTTGAATTGGTGGAAACGGCTAAAAAAAGTAAATAGGTAAACGATTAAGTTATATGTTATATGTTAAATGTTATATGTTCATTTAACTATTAAGCAAACAGTTCAACGTTTAACATATAACAAATAACTTTGTACTTACTCACTTTCATAACGTTCCATTTCCCTGTCGTAAAAAGCAGTGGCTTCTTCCAATAAGCCCGAAACTATTTCGGCAAGTTCGTTTGCGTCATCGCCTTCCAAATCTTCAAACCATTCAATTTCGTCATCCACCAAATTGATCACAAATCTAGGAAACTCGGTATGCACCACAAAAATAGCATCCGAATAATCGGTATTGTCTCCCAACAAAAATTTAGGTAAGTTCATATTTCTCTCGTATTAATTTTTTTGATAAATAGTTAAATCTTAAAAACAGCATAATTGCCGAACTTGTTAAAGCGGTCAATAAGCCAATCCATATTCCAAAGGTACCTAAATCTGCCATGCTGCCAAAATAAATACATACCGGAAATCCAATAATCCAATAGGCAATAAATGTTAGTATTGACGGCACATTTACATCTTGCAATCCGCGCAAAGCGCCTAAAATCACCGCCTGCAATCCATCCGACAATTGAAATATTCCGGCAATAATCAACAAACTTGATGCAATGCCAATAACTTCCAAATTATCGGTAAACATCCAAGGCAAAATATCTTTTAACAGTATAAATCCAACACTAAATATAGCCATGATAATCAATATCAATAAAAAATTTGAAAAGGCAATTCGCCGCAATTCCAAATAATTCCCCAGTCCTTTTTGATTGCCCACTCTAATGGTTGCCGCCGCGCCAATTCCTACCGCAATCATAAATGTGGTGGATGCCATTTTTATGGCAATTTGGTTCGCAGCCTGCGGATATGCGCCCAAAGTGCCTGCCAATAAAACCGATGCCGTAAACAAACCAACCTCAAAAAGCATTTGCAATGCGGTTGGAAAACCCAATTTTGTAATTTTTAAAAATATACTGCTTTTAAGTTCCCCAAATTTTAATCGGTTCATGTAAGTCGCAAATTTTTTCTTTTTCTTTAAAACCATGTACAGAAAAACCACCATCACAATTCTTGAAATCAAGGTTCCCAAAGCAGCGCCAACCAGCTCCAGTCTTGGGAAAATCCACAAACCATAAATCAACACAAAGTTTAAAACCACATTTACAATATTGGTGATAATTGTCGCATACATAGAATATTTTGTTTCAGACAAACCGTCGGCAAACTGCTTAAATCCCTGAAAAATCATCAATGGAAGCATAGAAAGCGCCACAATTTCATAATATGGAATTGCCAACGCCACCACTTCTTCCGGCTGATCCAAATGATACAATATTGGTTTTAGCAAAAACAGCATCACCACCATCACAATCCCCAAAATAGTCGATAAAATTAAACCGTGTTGAAAAATTCCCCGGCCCTTTTCCACGTTGCCTTCACCATCCGATTCCGCTATCAAAGGCGTAATGGCAAAAGAAAAACCAATACCAATAGATAGCGCAATAAAAACCAAACTGTTGCCAAGCGAAGTTGCCGCCAGCTCAACCGGGCCAAGCCTTCCCACCATAATGTCATCAATCAAACCTACCAATAAATGACCCAAAGACCCCATCATAATTGGCGTGGCCAATTTCAGGTTTTTGGAAAACTCCGACGTATAGTTTTTAAGTTTCAAGTCAATTAATTTTAATGTGCGAAGATATAGAAATTAATTAGCAAAAATATTCGATTTACGACTTACAATTTTTCATTAAACATTATTTTAAAAGAACATTTAACATCTAACTTTTAATATTGAATATTTAACTTTTTTGTGCATTCCCTTACGGGCCGCACTTTTCGTTCTATCTTTTTTTCCGTTGCACTTCAAAAAAGGATATCTCTGCAATCGCTAATGCAAATTGAATTATGATTTTGGATTAACGTCCCGATAGCTCTCGGGATTACGATTTTTTTGATTTTATCTTTGCCACAATCTGTCCAAACTTTTAATATTTAATATTTAACTTTTAATATTTATACGAACTTTAATCTTTCAAATTTTTAACCTAACTTTGATATCTTAAATCAAAAACAAGCATTATGACTAAAATAACGTTAAAAGGAAACCCAGTAAAGACCATTGGGAAATTACCGAAAGTTGGCAAAAAAGCACCAAAATTCACCTTAATAAAAAATGATTTGTCAAAAGTGAAATTGGCTGATTTTAAAGGTTCAAAACTAATTTTAAATATTTCACCAAGTTTAGATACAGGAACTTGTGCAACTTCCATTAGAAAATTCAACAAGGAAGCAACAAAACTTGAAAACACAAAAGTGCTTTATATTTCAAGAGATTTGCCTTTTGCACAAGCACGTTTTTGCGGTGCTGAAGGTATTGAAAACGTAATTACGCTATCCGATTTTGCAAAAGGAAAATTTGGTAAAAAATATGGTCTAACAATCGCCGACGGACCAATGGCTGATTTACTGTCGAGAGCCATTGTAATAATTGACGAAAAAGGAATTGTGACTTATACAGAACAAGTTCCTGAAATTGTTGATGAACCAAATTACGAAGCAGCATTAAAAGCGCTTTAAATATGCAAAATGAAGGTGGTTTTTTTCTAAACCGAATAAAAGCAATTTATTACGCGGCTAAAGGTTTTTGGATTTTAATCACTTCGGAACACAGTATTATCGCCCAGATCAGTATTGGCATAATAATGACAATCTTTGGGTTTTTAATGCATCTTTCTGCTACCGAATGGCTATTCCAAATTATGGCAATCGGACTCATTTTGGTAGCAGAATCATTAAATACCGCCATTGAAAAAATGGCGGATTTTATTCATCCGGAATATCATAAACAAATTGGCCGTATTAAAGATATTTCAGCTGGGGCAGCATTTTTCGCCGCAATAATTGCCATAATTATTGGTTTAATTATTTATGTACCCAAATTTATAGTGTAATTTAACCACAATCACATTAATTTTATATTTTTGTGAGATAATTAATTGAATGGCCAAAACAGATAAATCAACCGTCAAAAAACCAAGAAAACCGCGTTTTCAAGGAATAAAATCATTTTTTGAAAATCGATTGACACAAACAATTTTAGGATTGTTTTTGATGCTTTTTGCAATTTTTTTGGCAGCTTCTTTCAGTTCCTATCTGGTAAACGGGTCGGATGATCAAAGCCAACTTTCTGGTTTTGCCGACAATGAGGTAACCGTCAAAAATTTATTGGGAAAAATTGGCGCAAGCTTAAGTCACTTATTAATCTATAATGGCTTTGGTCTTGCCACTTTTTATTTGCCCATATTGTTATTTTTTACCGGTTTATTGATCTTTTTTAAAGGCGGTTTAAAACGCATCAGAATATATTGGGTTTGGGGAATATTAGGGATGCTTTGGTTTTCAATAACTTTGGCGTTTTTATTGCCAAAGAAACCTATTCTTGGCGGTGTTGTGGGTTTTGAATTATACAATTATCTACAGCAATTTTTGGGTAAAACCGGACTCCTTTTGTCGCTGTTATTTTTATTGGTTTCCTATTTGGTCATCCGATTTAAACTCACGCCCGAATTGGTTAAAAGCAGTTTGAAAAAGAACATAGACGAAATTCAAATTGAAGTTGATCCTTTAGAAAACAAAGAACAAACAACAATAAAAGTCGAAGAAAATAAGAAAGACGAATTCAAATCTCCTCTTGAATTGTCTCTTGAACATTTATCGCCCATCTCTGCAGTTCCAGGAAATTATATTGATGAAGAATATGACCTTGAAGATGATTCGGATTTTGTTCCAGACTTAAAATCAGAATTAGATGTTTCCATTGCCATTGAAAAAATTGTGGAAGAAAACCGAGTTGATGAAAATTTATCAGACAAATTGGTGAAAGATTTTGGTGAGTTCGATCCAACTTTAGAATTGGGAAATTATAAATTCCCAACCTTAAATTTACTGAGAGATTATAATGAAAGCATCTCCGTTGACCAAGAAGAATTAGAAGCCAACAAAAACAGAATTGTTGAAACTTTAAACAACTATAAAATTGGCATCGATCGCATAAAAGCAACGGTTGGACCAACAGTTACTTTGTATGAAATTGTGCCGGAAGCCGGTATTAGAATTTCAAAAATTAAAAATCTGGAAGATGATATTGCTTTATCGTTGTCCGCTTTAGGAATCCGTATTATTGCGCCAATTCCGGGAAAAGGCACCATTGGAATTGAAGTACCCAACAAAAAACCGACGATGGTTTCTATGAAATCGGTGATTTCTTCCACAAAATTCCAGAATTCAGAAATGGAATTGCCTATCGCTCTAGGAAAAACAATTTCCAACGAAACATTTGTGGTCGACCTTGCCAAAATGCCGCATTTATTAATGGCCGGCGCTACTGGTCAGGGAAAATCGGTTGGTTTAAATGCCGTTTTAACTTCGTTGCTGTACAAAAAACATCCTGCTGAAGTTAAATTTGTATTGGTTGACCCTAAAAAAGTAGAGCTTACATTGTTTAATAAAATTGAGCGACATTATCTGGCAAAATTGCCCGATACCGATGATGCCATTATTACCGATACCACCAAAGTTATCAATACGCTGAATTCTTTGTGTATTGAAATGGATATGCGCTACGATTTATTGAAACTCGCGATGGTTCGTAACATCAAAGAATACAATGCCAAATTTAAACTGCGAAAATTAAATCCGAACGACGGACATAAATATTTGCCTTATATTGTACTAATTATAGATGAATTTGCCGATTTAATTATGACTGCCGGCAAGGAAATTGAAACGCCCATTGCACGTTTGGCACAATTGGCCCGAGCCATTGGAATTCATTTAATTGTTGCCACACAACGGCCTTCCGTAAACGTAATCACCGGTATCATTAAAGCGAATTTCCCTGCAAGAGCTGCATTTAGGGTAACTTCAAAAATAGATTCAAGAACCATTTTAGACAGTTCAGGAGCAGACCAATTAATTGGAAAAGGTGATATGCTTTACGCAGACGGAAATAACTTGATACGATTGCAATGTGCCTTTGTTGATACGCCAGAAGTTGAGAAAATTACCGAGTTTATTGGTTCGCAACGCGCCTACGCCAATGCATACATGTTGCCTGAATACAGTGGGGATGAAATTGGCACAAACCTTGATATAGACATCAGCGAAAGGGACAATTTATTCAGAGATGCCGCATTGGTGATTGTTCATGCACAACAAGGTTCGGCATCGTTATTGCAAAGAAAACTAAAATTGGGATACAACAGAGCGGGCAGATTAATCGACCAGCTGGAAGCCGCCGGAATTGTTGGTCCGTTTGAAGGTAGCAAAGCAAGACAAGTGTTGGTTCCAGATGAAATGGCACTGAACAAATTGTTGGATTATGAATCAAATAATTGATCATAATAATTGTCATAAGCACATTATAATAAGATGAAAAAAATAACATTTTTAATAGCATTTTTACTAATAAGTTTAACCTCATTTAGCCAGGAATCCGCAAAAGCAAAAGCTTTGTTGGATGAAGTGGCACAAAAAATTGAAGGTTATAAAAATATACACATTGAATTTAACCATAGTTTAGACAACAAGGAAGCTAATGTTCATCAAGAAACTAGAGGCACTGTTACTTTAAAAGGAAATTTGTACAACCTTAATTATATGGGAACAGAACAAATTTTTGACGGAAAAAAAGTGTACCTGATTATTCACGAAGATGAAGAAGTCATTATCCAAAATCCATCTAAGAAAAAAGAAGAAACCCTTACGCCTTCTAAAATGTTTTCCTTTTATAAAACTGGCTATACTTTTAAAATGGATGCGTTAAAAACTGTAAAAGGCGTTAAAATACAATATGTAAAATTGACCCCAATTGACAGCAATTCTGAAATTAAAAGCGTTTTGGTAGGGATTGACGCCAATACCAAGCACATCTATAATATCATTGAAACGGGTGATAACGGTACAACAACTACATTAAATATAAGATCTTTCAAAACAAATCAACCTATATCAGAAAACCTTTTTATCTTTGACAGAGTAAAATACAAAAATCAAAAAAAATACACCATCTCTGAACCAAAATAATAGCGTTGAAAATATTTGACAAATACATTTTAAAAAGCTTTTTACAACCTTTTTTGGCCACATTTTTTGTGGTTCTTTTTGTCTTGGTTATGCAGGCCTTATGGCTGGCATTTGATGAAATTGCAGGAAAAGGCATCGATATATTTTTCATTTTAAAATTTTTGGGGTATTTAGCGCTTATCCTTACGCCTACCGCGCTGCCAATCGGTATTTTACTGTCTTCTATTATGGCATTGGGCACTTTGGCCGAAAATTATGAATTTGCCGCCATCAAATCCGCAGGTATTTCATTAAAAAGAGTGATTCGTCCGTTGGTCATTTTAGTGGTGCTTTTAAGCGGACTTAATTTCGTGTTTTTAAACAATATTTATCCGTGGGCAACCTTGAAACAGAAAAATTTGTATTTAAACATGAAAAAGAAAAAACCAGCTTTAGCATTGGTTCCGGGAGCATTTAATACCGAAATTCCAGGGTTTAGCATAAAATTCGATGAAAAATATGGAGAGGAAGAAAACTTATTAAAAAATGTTCAAATAGCTGATTTAAGTGCCAACAAAGGAAAAATAAAAGTAATTACCGCCGAAAAAGGAACCATTTCAACAGAAGAAGGGAGCAAATATATGACGCTTACCCTTGAAAATGGAAATTACTACGAAGAACATCATAACCGGGCGATGATGCCACAAGACAGGGCCAAAATGCCAGCTTCCAAAGCAGTCTTTAATACTTATACCATAAATATTGACATCTCTTCATTTAGCGATGACAATACGCTTAATGATGAAAAAGTTAAAGAACATCATGGCATGTTAAGCATTGTTCAATTGGATTCTATTTCTAAAATAAATAAAATTGAATATGACTCATACACGAAAAACAGGGCCGATATTTTTTACAATTCAATTTATGCCAAAAAATTATACAAATACCCTGATTCTGTATTAAACAAAAAATTAGCGCCTGAAATATTGAATAATTTCAACCTTAGAAACAAAAGTACGGTGCTAAATGAATCCATTCAACTGCTTAACAGAAATATTGACAGAAATAAATATCAGATAAAAGATTTTAAAGACAAGAGAAAAATTCTGAATCTATACGATTTTGAATTTTATTACCGAATTTCCTTTTCTTTAGCTTGTTTGGTCTTATTTTTTATTGGCGCACCTTTAGGTTCCATCATAAGAAAAGGCGGATTCGGATTGCCTATGATTATGGCAATCACTATTTTTGTCATTTATTTTTTCATATCACAACTGGGCAGAAACTTATCTGAAGAAAGTGCCATTTCAGCTTTATTGGGAAGTTGGCTTTCAACATTAATATTGTTGCCGTTTGGCCTATTGCTTACCAGAAGAGCCACAAAAGGAATGGGCATATTTAATATTGATGCGCTGTTTGACAAAGCCCAAAAAATATTCATAAAATTCACAGAAAAAATTTCAGTTAAATAATGAAAACTTCAACAAGCAAAATTAAACTTAACACCATACAAGAAGCAATAGAAGATATCAAAAACGGCAAAATGATTATTGTTGTTGACGATCAAGACCGGGAAAATGAAGGTGATTTTATAGCTGCTGCAGAATGTGTTACGCCTGAAATGATTAATTTTATGGCCCAACACGGCAGAGGTTTAATTTGTGCACCTTTAACCGAAAAACGTGCCGATGAGCTTGGATTGCCGCTGATGGTTAACAAAAATACCGTTTTGCACAATACACAATTTACGGTTTCCATTGATTTAATCGGAAGCGGATGCTCTACTGGAATTTCAGTTCAGGACAGAGCCAAAACCATAAAAGCAATCACTTCAAAAGAAACAAAGCCAGAAGACTTTGGACGACCAGGACATATTTTTCCGTTAAGAGCGAAAGAAGGAGGCGTTTTGCGCAGAACAGGACATACAGAAGCTTCTATTGATTTGGCGCGTTTGGCCGGATTTCAGCCAGCTGGAATATTGGTGGAAATTTTAAACGAAGACGGAACAATGGCCCGATTGCCGCAATTGATTGAGGTTGCAAAAAAATTCAATTTAAAGATTATTTCTATTGAAGATTTGGTGGCTTACCGCATGAAATACGATTCACTCATCATCAAAATTGAAAATTTTACGTTGCAAACCCGTTTTGGCGAATTTCAATTGAGAGCCTATAAACAAACCACAAACAACCAGGTTCATATTGCATTGACCAAAGGTGCCTGGGAAGCTGATGAACCAATTTTGGTGCGTGTTAATTCTTCATTGATTAACAATGACATCCTTAGATTATTAACTGCCAAACCCGACGACAAATTTTCTAAAATCTTTAAAATGATCAATGATGAAGGAAAAGGCGCAGCTGTTTTTATCAGCCAAGAAAATCAATCATTTAACCTTATTAATAGATTGTCATTATTAAGGGAAGCTCAAAAAAATACCGAACATAAAGTGCCACAAATTCAACCCGATGATAAAGATTTTGGAATTGGCGCACAAATTTTGCACGATTTGGAAATTAGCAAACTGCGTGTTTTATCAAATGCACCAACTATTAAAAAACGAATAGGGATGACAGGTTATGGATTGGAAATAGTTGAGTATGTAAGTTATTAAATTTTAAACTTTAATTGCATTGAAAAAGATAGTTATAGCTTGTTTATTCAGCCTTTTCATTTTCAGCTGCAATAACCCGATGGGTCAATTACAAAAGGAAGCTGATTCAAATAAAAATGGATTTGTGTTGCAGGGAACATTGAAATCTGCTTTATCAGACAAGGTTTATTTGAGTAAAATTACCCAAAATGATATTCAGCCTGTTGATTCTGCTAAAATTGAAAATAACAATTTTGTTTTTCAAGGCATTGTTGAGCATCCTGAACGTTTTTTATTATCTTTTGAAAATTCATCGGCAGCAGTCATTTTTATTGTTGAAAACACCAATTTTGAAATTTTTATTGATCCAGATCAAATGGAAGAACCTGTTATTAATGGTTCAGAATTAAATACCAAATTGGTTGAATACAAATTGGCCTCAAAAAATATCTTTAAAAAAATAGATTATTTATTTCCTAAATTCCAAAAAGCACGTCTTGAGAATGATGTTAAAAAATTGGATGAAGTTGGAAATGAATTAAAACAAATTGAATCGGAATTCACCGATTTCAGCTATAATTTCATAAAAAACAACAGCGATTCTTATGTTGCAGCGATGGTTTTAAGCGACCAATTGAAGTCGACAACTGTTGACACGCTCAGAATTAGCAATGCTTACAAACTGCTTTCTGAAGAAGTGAAAAGATCACCCGATGCACAACTTATTGCGACTGCGCTAGGTTTAGGCTCTGTAAAAAAATAAATGGTGCAGAATTAGCGAAGTAATTTTGTGCTATTTCTAGGCGTAAATGAGGGGAATAGCCTCAGCTATTTAACGATTTTACAACACAGAAAAAGTGCAAAAGAACGAGATAAAATGTATTAGTTATTTATTTACAGAGCCTTATGTTAAAAAACTTAAATCGGATTCTGGCGGCAATTCAATTGCCGGCTTATTTTGCTGAAACAAACGCGCATTTAAAGGTCCTTTTAAAGTTATTTTACTTTCTTTTAGGTGCAGCCAGCTTCCTTCTCTCAGTCCTAAAACCGCCGTTTTGTTTAAGGTATGGTATTCGTTGATGCGGGTTTCCCTAGTTTCGCCCATATGCGTTGACTTAGGATCGGGATCTAAATAATGGCAATTTAAATTGAAATTAATAAACCCAAACGTATCAAAACTTGGTGGATAAATAATAGGCATATCATTGGTGTTTTGCATCGTTAATCCGCCAATAACGCTTCCTGCACTGGTTCCAAAATATGGGGTTCCGTTTTCAACCACATTTTTTATTGTTGAAATTAACTTCATATCATACAATTGCTTCACCAACAAAAAAGTGTTTCCACCGCCAACAAAAATACCTTTCGCCTGATTTAAAGCATCAATCGGATTGCTAAATTCGTGTATTCCTTTGATGCGAACATTAATTTTTTCAAAACCGTTTTTTGCCGCTTCGGTATAAGCCTCGTGGGTAATCCCACCGGGGCGTGCATAAGGAATAAACAAAATTTCGTTAACGCCTTTAAAAAATTCAGCCAATTCAGGTAAAATATATTCCAGATATCCTTTTCCGTGAACCGATGAGCTGCTCGCAATCAATATTTTTTTCATTTCAACAAAGTTTTACCAAATGTACAAATTTTCAATCTTAACAAAAGTTTATAATTGGCATCAATTTTCATAAGTTTTCATTCGCTTACTTTGTCATGATGAAAAGAAAATTAACCTGTATATTTATATTCGTTTTTTATGCCATAAACTGCTTTTCACAAGAGAAATATGCGCTCATTTCAGGAAAAATAATCAGTGCCAGCAATGCTGTTGGCAATGTGCATATTGTCAACCTAAACACCAAATTGGGAACCGTAAGCAATGATGGCGGCGAATTTGAAATGTTGGTTTCTTTAAATGATGTTTTGCTTTTTTCATCAATTGAATATGAAATAAAAGAAATAATAATAACCGATAACTTTATAAAATATAAAAAATTGGTGGTCGAATTAATTCCTTTCATTAATGAACTGAATGAAGTTTTTATAGAAGGTTTAACAGGGAATTTAAACTACGACCTCAAAAAAGTGCCCATAGACACATTGCCAAAACATTCATTTTTTTTAAAGCCTGGCGATTTAAAAAAGGCTTTGCCTCCCGATTTACACGGATCAAAAAAAGCGCCTTATGTTGGATTTTTCCCGCCCATTCCCGGAAGTGTTTCGCTGCCTGATGCAGGTTATGAAGCGGAACAACGGTTAAAACGAGAAATATCCCGTAAAAAACAATTCCCTTCAAAAATAATAAAACAGTTTGGTTTGGCTTATTTTACCGATAAATTGCTTATTCCAGAAGATAAAATTGACCACTTTTTGGCCTATTGTGAAGACAGAAATATTATTAATGAATTTTACAAAAATAATTTGTTGGAAGTGATTAAAATTTTGAGGGAAGAAAGCACAGCCTACAATGCCCTTAAATTTTAATACATTTATGTAACCAAAATCACTCTTTTTTGGAATAATTTTTGTTTATTAGCCATCATATTTAACCCTTTATGCAATTAAAAAAAATTATTGTCATTTTATTGGTCCTTCCCTTGTTTGCTTTCACAATGCACAAATATTATGTGAGTTTATGTGAAATTGAATATCTTAAAGAAAAGCAATCCGTCCAAATAATTTTGGGTGTTTTTATAGATGATCTTGAATTTACACTCAATAAAAACATCGGAAAACAATTAAATTTGGCCAGTAAAACAGAAGTCGAAAATGTTGATGACTACTATAAAAAGTACCTAAGTGAACATTTATTGGTCTCCGTTAACAGTAAAAATCAATCCTTCAAATATATAGGAAAAGAATATGACGGCGATATTGTGAGGTTTTACGTTGAAATATCAGGTATCAAGGAATTTAAATCTATTGAAATCACCAACAATATATTAATTAATGAATTTCCCGACCAAAAAAATATCGTAAAAATCAAAGTGAAAGATTTCAATAAAACTTTTTATCTCAACAAATCAAATAATAAAAGTTTATTAAAATTTTAATGCCAAATTCAAAATATGATTAAAAAACAATTAAATTGTGCCAACTATAAAAACCAAACCTATAAAATGAAAAAATTATTAGTTGCAGTCCTATTGACTGTTTTCTCCACCTCCTTTTTCGCCCAAGAAGCTGAGCAAAAAACAACGACTACTAAAAAAGCACATTATAACGAAAGCAAATTTAAGCAATTACACGAAGAATTGCCTACACCAAATAATGAACATAGAGCTTCCGGCGCACCCGGACACGAATATACGCAGCAGCAAGTTGATTATAAAATGAACATTGTTCTGGATGAAGAGAACAATAAAATATTTGGCGAAGAAACCATCACTTATCATAACAATTCAAAAGATCATTTAGAATATTTATGGGTACAGTTAGACCAAAATATGCGTGCTCCGGATTCCAATACGCCTGAAATTAGCGGTGGCGGACCAGATGTGATGTATTCACCTTCAAAATTTACAAAAACCTTTATGGGAAAACCTTTTCAAGGAGGTTTTAACATTGAATTTATAAAAGATGTCAACGGAAAAGATGTTAATTACCTGATTAACAAAACAATGATGCGCATAAATTTACCAAAACCTTTGGCTTCGGGTGAAAAATATGTCTTTAAAATAAAATGGTGGTACAATATCAACGATTATTTTGTTGATCGTGGCCGATCGGGCTATGAACCTTTTCCTGACGGCAATAATTTATACGTAATTGCACAATTTTTTCCGCGAATGGCAGTGTACAACAATGTTGAAGGATGGCAAAATTTACAATTTACAGGACGAAGTGAATTTGCTTTGGAATTTGGAAATTATGAGGTTACCATAACCACGCCAAAAGATCATATTTTAAACGCAACTGGCGTGCTTCAAAATCCGAAAGATGTGTTCACTTCAGCCCAAAATAAAAGATACGAAGATTCAAAAACCGCCTTTGAAAATCCGGTTTTTATTGTAACGCCCGAAGAAGCTTTAGCCGCTGAAAAAGGAAGATCAAAAGAAACAAAAACCTGGAAATTTTATGCTGAAAATGTAAGAGATTTTGCATTTGCTTCCTCAAGAAAATTAATATGGGATGCGATGGCCGTAAACCTTAACGGAAAAACGGTGATGGCTTATTCTTTATATCCAAATGAAGGAAATCCGCTTTGGGAAGAGCATTCAACAAGAGCTGTGGCGAATACCTTAAAAGTGTATTCTGATTTCACCTTCGATTATCCTTATCCGCAAGCAACTTCTGTAAATGCCGACCGTCAGGGAATGGAATATCCAATGATTTGCTGGAATTTTGGAAGGCCTGACAAAGACGGAAAATATTCTGAGAGAACAAAAAAAGGAATGATTGGCGTTATCACTCATGAGGTTGGACATAATTTTTTCCCGATGATTGTCAATTCTGACGAGCGTATGTGGACTTGGATGGATGAAGGCATCAATTCATTTGTTGAAATTTATGCAGAATATATTTACGACCCAGTACTTTTTCCTTTAACTGATTACCCTAAAAATATCGTCGGATATATGTCTGGAGACCAAAGCGGTCTGGAACCAATTATGTCGCAAGGCGAAGATTTAACCAACTTTGGGTCAAATGCCTATGGAAAACCTGCCGCCGGTTTATTTATTTTAAGAGAAACCGTTATGGGCCACAAATTGTTTGACCACGCCTTTAAAACGTATGCACAGCGCTGGAAATTTAAACATCCGACCCCTGCCGATTTTTTTAGGACCATGGAAGATGCTTCCGCAGTAGATTTAGATTGGTTTTGGAGAGGTTGGTTTTACACAACAGGCGCCAATGACATTGGCATCAAAGAAGTTAAAAAATATTATGTGACCGACAAGCCAACAAAACGTGCCGAAAATATGGCAAAAAGTTATGGCATTGCCTTAGACAAACTGCCTCCGTCATTGTATTTGGTATCAGAAGACAGTCCGGAATTTAAAAATGATTTAAAATCAAAAAAACCGGAAGATTATAATTTATTGAGTGATTATATCAATGAAAATTTTTCTTCAGAAGAAAAAACAGCTTTGAAGTCGCCAAAATATTTTTACGAATTGGTTTTTGAAAAACCGGGTGATTTGGTGATGCCAATTATAGTTGAGTTTGAATATGAAGACGGCACCAAAGAACGCAAACAATATCCGGCAGAAATTTGGAGATTAAATGATGCAGAAGTCACTAAAGTTTTTCCATCGAGCAAATCAATCAAAAAGATCACTGTAGATCCCGATGAGCAAACAGCAGATATTGATTTAGGCAATAACAGCTGGCCTAAACAAACAGAAAATAAATTTGAGAAATTCAAAAAAGATCAAATTAAATCTTAATTAAATGAACCGCTCATTCGGGTCGCTTTTTTAAATCTTTATCGATTAAAAACATTTAAATTCATGAAAAAACTACTGCTTATTTCTTTGCTTACACTGACTGTAATTTTACCTGTTAATGCCCAAGAAACAACAACTCAAAAAGCGCATTACAACAACAGTAAATTTAAACAATTACACGAAGAGCTTCCAACGCCAAACAATGAACACAAAGCTTCAGGAGCGCCCGGACATGAGTATACACAACAACAGGTAGATTACAAGATTGACATCATTTTAGATGAGGAAAAGAATCGAATTTATGGCGAAGAAACCATAACCTATCACAACAATTCAAAAGATAATTTGGAATATTTATGGTTGCAGTTAGATCAAAATATGCGTGCGGCAGATTCTAAAACGCCAGACATAAGAGAAACCAAAATAAGTGACTTATATACGCCCAAAGAATTTTATAAAAATTTCATAAATGCACCTTTTGATGGCGGCTTCAAAATTGATTATGTAAAAAATATGGATGGCAGCGACGCTTCTTATTTCATCAACCAAACCATGATGCGCTTAAATCTGGACAAACCATTGGCTTCCGGAGAAAAATTTTCATTTAAAATTAAATGGTGGTACAATATAAATAACCATATAGAACAAGGAGGTCGATCAGGTTTTGAACATTTTCCTGCTGATGGGAATAACAATTATGTAATTGCCCAATTTTTTCCGAGATTATGTGTTTATAACAATGTTGAAGGCTGGCAAAACCTTCAATTTTGGGGAAGCAGTGAATTTGCGCTGGAATTTGGAAACTATGAAGTAAATATTACCACACCCGATGATCACCTGTTAGGCGCAACTGGAGTGCTGAAAAATGAAAATGAAGTCTATACCAAAACGCAATTAAAAAGATTGGCTGAAGCCAGAAAATCTTTCCAAAACCCTGTTGTTATCCACAATCAAGATGAAGCCATTGAAGCTGAAAAAAATAAATCCAAAAAAACGAAGACTTGGAAATTTATTGCTGAAAATGTGCGGGATTACGCTTTTGCCACTTCCAGAAAATTTATATGGGATGGAATGGCAGTTGACATTAACGGAAGAACCGTGATGGCGTATTCCTATTATTCAAAAGAAGCAAATCCATTGTATGGAGACCATTCAACCAGGGCTGTAGCGCAAACTTTAAAAACCTATTCAAAACATACCATTGACTATCCATATCACAAGGCAATCTCTGTTGATGGACAAATGGGTATGGAATATCCTCAAATTTGTTTTAACCCGGGAAGGCCAAATCCTGACGGAACCTATAGTGACCAAACAAAATATCGCATGATTGGGGTGACTATTCATGAAGTTGGACATAACTTTTTTCCTATGATTATAAATTCTGATGAACGTCAATGGACTTGGATGGACGAAGGTTTAAATTCTTTTATGCAAATGCTGGCGCAAATGGATTATGAAAAAGACTATCCGCTTAGCAGAGGTTTGCCTAAAAATATTGTGGGATATATGAAAGGAGACCAGTCGAAATTAACACCAATAATGACGCAGGGAGATCACCTTTTTGAATTTTCAAACAATGCTTATGCAAAACCTGCTGCAGGATTGTGGATGCTGCGACATACAATAATGGGACCTGAATTGTTTGACCATGCGTTTAAAACTTATGCGCAACGTTGGGCTTTTAAACACCCGACGCCTGCCGATTTTTTTAGGACGATGGAAGATGCATCAGCCATGGATTTAGACTGGTTTTGGAGAGGTTGGTTTTTTACAACGGGCGCCAATGATATTGGCATCAAAGAAGTGAAAAAATACTATGTAACCGACAAGCCGACCGAACGCGCCGAAAATATGGCAAAACGCAGAGGAATTACCCTTGATAAATTGCCTCCTGCCTTGTATTTAGTTTCTGAAGACAGTCCGGAATTTGATAAAAATTTAAAATCGAAAAAACCGGAAGATTATAATTTGTTGAGCGATTATATCAATGAAAATTTTTCTTCGGAAGAAAAAACAACCTTGAAATCGCCAAAATATTTTTACGAATTGGTTTTTGAAAAACCGGGAGATTTGGTGATGCCAATTGTAGTTGAATTTGAATATGAAGACGGCACCAAAGAACGCAAACAATATCCGGCAGAAATTTGGAGATTAAATGATGCAGAAGTCACCAAAGTTTTTCCTTCAAGCAAAGCCATTACAAAAATCACGATTGATCCCGATGAGCAAACTGCTGATATTGATTTAAGCAACAACAGCTGGCCTAAAAATATGGAAACCAAGTTTGAGAAATTCAAAAAAGAACAAATAAAAAGCTAGTTGTTGGCAATTTAAAATAAAAAGGGTCTAAAATTTATTATTTTTTAGACCCTTTTTATTTTTAAAAATTTCTGTATTTCTTTGTGACTTCAAAAACATGTTCGAGAATTCGTTGCTCTTTTTCATCAAAATCTACCCCTCGCCTTTTCATCACCAATATTGCGGTTTCTGTCACTTTATCCATTTGATAGGTTGAAAAACCTGCGGCGCCTCCCCAACTAAAGGAAGGAATAAAATTTCTGGGAAAATTGCTGCCATAAATATTTGCGCTTACGCCAATTACAGTTCCTGTGTTAAACATGGTATTAATTCCGCATTTGGAATGGTCACCCATAATTAACCCGCAAAATTGCAATCCGGTTTTGGCAAAATTTTCTGTTTCATAATTCCACAAGCGAACTTCGCTATAGTTGTTTTTTAAATTTGAATTGTTGGTATCCGCACCAATATTACACCATTCACCCAATACAGAATTTCCTAAGAAACCATCGTGCCCTTTGTTTGAATAGCCCGATAAAATAGAATTGTTTACCTCTCCTCCAACCGTGCAAAACGGTCCAATGGTGGTGGCCCCATAAATTTTAGCGCCCATTTTTACCACAGAACGTTCACCCAATGCAAAAGGTCCGCGAATTAAACTGCCTTCCATTACCAATGCGTCTTTACCAATGTAAATTGGACCGTTGCTTGCGTTTAAAACAGCAAATAAAATTTCGGCACCTTCTTCGATAAAAATATTTTCCTTGTTAATATAACGAACGCCATCGGGAATTGGCTGTGATATTCTTCCTTCGGTAATTAATTCAAAATCAGCTTTTAATGCTTTATCGTTGAATGAAAATAAATCCCACGTATTTTTAATTTGTGTAACTTCCGAATCAAATTCAATTTGTTCATAGCCTTCAAAATCGATTGTTTCCTGCGAATCAGTCGTAAAAAAAGCAATGACCTCTTCATCTTTAAAAATGGCCTGATTTTCTTTTAATTCCATGATTATTTCCGCTAAGGAAAGCGTTGGCAAAAACGAAGCATTAATCATCACGTTTTGCTCCATTTCAACCATTGGAAATTTCTCTTCTAAATAGTCTTCGGTAAGTGTTGTAGTGGTAAAACCCAAATATGTTTCCCATTTTTCACGAATGGTAAGTATTCCTATTCGTAAATCGGCAACGGGTTTTGTGAAGGTTAATGGCAATAATGCATTGCGAACTGTTCCATCAAATAAAATATAATTCATTGATTGATTATTTTACACAAATGTACAGTAAGTTTTTTTCTTTCTCAAACGAAAAAAATAATGTGGTTTATACAATATTATTTTTCCTAAAATAGGTGTCAATGCTGTCAGCAGTGTCAAAACAAGCGCTAACCGTATTAATATCTGAGCAATAACGCGAGTCAATCGAATGATTTTTACATCCAATTGCATTTAAATCTACGGATGAGAAATTTTTGTCGATGATTATGCATTTATCGTACAGTGAAGCGATAGTTTCGTTAGGCTGAATCTCTATATTATTTTTTGTTAAAAACCCTTTTAAAAAGTTCTCAATGGCGAACTGAGCGTTCTTGCAAACTGAATAACTAACAATATCTTCGGCAGGTTTGAACAATTCCTCTTTTGCCGATTTCAATTTTTTTTCTGCTTCTTTAAAAAAAGCTTCTGATCTTGATTTCATTTTTTGTTTTTTTATTTTTATTATCCTAAAAAGAAAATTAATGATCCTTCTAATCCCTTCACTTATCATAAAAATGAAGCCGCTGCAATAACAATTAAAGATATAAAAAAAGTGCCAAGAATTTTTATGCTTGGCACTTTTAAATTAAATTAATTTATAAATTTCTATAAAGTTCTAATCTTTCCCAATTAACATCCACTTGTTCTTGGGCTTTATCCAATAGCTCTTTTGCCAATTCAGGATTTTCATTTACAACTCTCGTAAAACGAGTTTCTGTATACATAAATTCGCTAACTGGTGCAGAAGGTGTTTTGGAGTCTAATTTAAATCTCTTTCCTTTTTCTGCCAAAGGATTGAATCTAAATAATGGCCAGTAACCTGTTTCTACCGCTTTTTCTTGGTGAATTGCACCGTCTTTTAAATCGTAACCGTGCTCACCACAATGAGAATAAGCAATAATTAATGATGGTCCAGGATATGCAGCCGCTTCTTCAATTGCTTTAAGTGTTTGGTTGTCTTTTGCACCAATGGCAATTTGAGCTACATAAACATTTCCATAAGAAACTGCTTGTAAGGCCAAACTTTTCTTAGAAGTCTTTTTCCCTGAAATTGCGAACTTGGCACTTGCTCCCATCGGTGTAGATTTAGATGCTTGACCGCCGGTATTCGAATAAACTTCCGTATCCATCACTAAAACATTAACGTTTTCTCCTGATGAAAATACGTGGTCTAAACCGCCATATCCAATATCATAAGCCCAACCGTCACCACCAAATATCCAAACTGCTTTTTTACGTAAGTATTCAGAAAGGTTTCTTAGTTTTTTAGCTTCGTACGTATCAATGGTTTCTAAAATTTCATTGAGTTCATCAATATGATTTATTTTTTGTTCTTTAAGCGTTTCGTTTTCTTCAGCATTATTTAATATGCTATTTACTAAGGCGCTGCCTATTTTACCTTCTAAAGATTTTAATAAATCAACTGCAATTTCTTGCTTTTTGGTCAATGCCAATTGCATACCCATACCAAATTCTGCATTGTCTTCAAACAAAGAGTTTGCCCAAGCTGGTCCGCGACCTGCTTTATTTGTTTTATAAGGCGTTGTTGGTAAATTACCGCCATAAATAGATGAACAGCCTGTTGCATTTGCAATTAAGATACTGTCTCCATATAATTGGGTGATTAATTTAATATAAGGTGTTTCACCACAACCCGAACAAGCGCCAGAGAATTCAAACAACGGTTCTAAGAACTGAGATCCTTTTACTGTAGATGTTACCAATTCTTTTCTGTCATAATCTGGTAAATCAATAAAGAAATCCCAATTTACATTTTCTGCTTCTTTTACAGTACGATAGTCTGTTAAGTTAATTGCAAAAGTATTAGGCACTTCTTTGCTTTCGGCCGGACAAACAGCTACACATAAATCGCAACCTGTACAATCTTCAGGCGAAACCTGCAATATGTAACTTTCCTTATCGCTATTAAAAGGTCTTCCTTTTGCAGGTACACTTTTCAGTGATTCAGGTGCATTTATCAATAAATCATTTGATACAACTTTGGCTCTAATAGCAGCGTGCGGACAAATAGCAACACATTTATTACACTGTGTACAAAGATCTGCATCATCCCAAACCGGCACAAAATCGGCAATTCCACGTTTTTCATACTGTGTTGTTCCAGTTGGAAAAGTTCCATCCACAGAAAATGCACTCACAGGCAACGAATCACCTTTTCCGGCTAAAATAGTTCCTAAAATTTCTTTAACGAAATCATCGGCATTTGCAGTCATCATTGGTGTTAAACCAGCATTATTTGTGGTATGACGAGGATATTCAACTTTTTGAAGATTTTCTAAGGACTTATCAACTGCGTTAAAATTCATTTGCACGACACCTTCTCCTTTATGAGAATATGATTTTACAATAGCGTCTTTAATTTTCTTGATAGCTTCATCTTTAGGAAGCACACCAGATATAGCAAAGAAACATGTTTGTAAAATAGTGTTTGTACGTTTACCAAGATCTGCCTCTTGAGCAACTTTTGTAGCGTCAATTACATAAAATTCAATATCATTGTCAATAATTCTCCGTTGTAAAACACTTGGCAACTCTGACCAAATTTTATATTTTGAAAATGGGGTGTTTAATAAAAATGTACCTCCTTCTTTAATATGTTCTAAAACATCATATTTATTAATAAAGCTAGTTTCATGACAAGCAATAAAATTTGCCTTATTGATTAAATAAGTAGAGTAAATTGGTTCTGGTCCAAAACGTAAATGCGAAACTGTTTGTGCACCGGCTTTTTTAGAGTCATACACAAAATATCCTTGTACATAATTATCGGTAGTTTCACCAATAATTTTAATAGAGTTTTTATTAGCCCCAACAGTACCATCTGATCCCAAACCATAAAACATACAATTAAAGGTATCCTTTTTAGTTTTGAAATTTGGATCATAACTTAAACTTGTATTGGTTACATCATCATTAATACCAATAGTGAAATGGTTTTTTGGTGAATTTTTATCTAATTCATCGTAAATTCCTTTAACCATTGCCGGCGTAAACTCTTTTGAAGAAAGTCCATAACGTCCGCCAATGATTGTAGGCATGGATTCACCCATTTCAACAAATGCGGTTACTGCGTCTAAATATAAAGGTTCACCAATACTTCCTGGTTCTTTTGTTCTGTCTAAAACGGCAATTTTCTTAGCTGTTTTAGGAATATTTTCGATAAAATCATATACGGAGAACGGACGGTATAAACGAACGATTAAAGCACCAACTTTTTCACCTTTTTCAACCAAAGTATCAATAGTTTCTCTAATTGGTCCGTCACCTGAACCCATCACTATAATTACTTTTTCAGCCTCTGGATGACCAATATAGTAGAACAAACTGTATCTTCTGCCAGTATGTTTATAGAATTCGTCCATTGTTTTTTGAACAATTCCTGGAACATTTTGGTAGAAAGTGTTGGCAGCTTCACGTGCCTGAAAGAAAACATCAGGATTTTGGGCTGTTCCTCTTATTACTGGATTGTCTGGATCTAATGAGCTTTTTCTGTGTTTCATTACTTCCTCTTCCGGCATCATTGCTTTGATAACATCATCAGGAATTCCATTAATCTTGGCAATTTCGTGAGATGTTCTAAATCCGTCAAAAATATTTAAAAAAGGAACCCTGCTTTTTAAGGCTGAAACTTGTGATATTAGAGCAAAATCATGTGCCTCTTGAACTGAACCAGCAAACAACATGGAGAATCCTGTTGCGCGAGTTGCCATAACATCTGAATGATCCCCAAAAATTGACAAGGCATGTGTTGCAAGCGTTCTTGCGGCTACATGGATTACAGCTGGCAATAATTCACCGGCAATTTTATACATATTAGGAATCATTAACAGCAATCCCTGCGATGCAGTAAATGTTGTTGTTAATGCGCCTCCCTGAAGTGAGCCGTGAACTGCTCCCGCAGCACCGCCTTCACTTTGCATTTCAACAATTCTAGGAATGTTGCCCCAAATATTCGTTTGGCCTTTTGAACTGTACACCTCCGCATGTTCACCCATTGGTGACGACGGCGTGATTGGGTAAATTGCACAAACCTCGTTCGTTTTGTGAGCAATGATCGCTACTGCTTCATTGGCATCACAAATTAGTTTTACACTTTCTTGTTTCATTTTATTTTATATTTACGCTGAAAAAATTTATGGAATAAAGTTTTTTTGAATTCCTTTATGCTATAAATCATTTAATTACTATTCTAAATTTATGTTGTAAAACTATGGTAATAAAGTATTATTTATAATGACATATGTCAGCTAATTAAGTGATATAATTATTTAGAATTGATTTAAACACTTACACTAAATCATTGATTTTAATTTAATTAAAAATAATTTTTATGACAAAAAATTGAAGTGAACCATATTTGTGACTTTTTAAAATGGAAAATTTCTTCCGATTTTAAGATTAAAAATCGAAAATTTTATAGAATTGATTATTTTTATGCAGATTTATAAGGAATTGAAAATAAATGTATGGCTAAATCTATGATTACGTAAATAGTGATGATTTTTAATGCATAAAATTAATTTTTATTCTTATAAAAGTCGCTAAAATAGGTAAAAGAGTAAAGAAAGAGAAATCGTGAAAATTATGAAAAGAAACTGCTTTTTACGGCGTTTAAATAGCGCTCCCTGGCAAATTTATGTTCCACAATTTCTGGAATTGCCTCATTATTAAAATCGGGAATCCATTTTTTGATGTATTTAAAATCTGGATCAAATTTTTGTTGCTGTGTTGTTGGATTGAATACCCTGAAATAAGGCGCAGAATCACAACCTGTCCCAGCAACCCATTGCCAATTTCCGTTATTTGATGACAATTCAAAATCGAGCAGTTTTTCGGCGAAATAAGCTTCACCCCAACGCCAATCGATTAACAGGTGTTTACACAAAAAACTTGCCGTAATCATTCTAACGCGATTGTGCATAGTTCCGGTATTATTTAATTGCCGCATTCCGGCATCAACAATTGGATAGCCAGTTTTGCCTTCGCACCACAATTTAAATTCAGCTTCGTTATTTCTCCAGGGAATAAAATTGTATTTCGATTTAAAGTTTTCATTCACCACTTTCGGATAATGAAAAAGGATTTGCATAAAAAATTCACGCCAAATTAATTCGCTCAAGTAAATTTGATTCGTTTTATTGGCATAATCCACCAATTTACGAATACTTATGGTTCCAAAACGCAAAAACACCGAAGCGTTAGACGTTTCAACGGAAGGAATATCTCTTATATCTTGGTATTTTTTGATGCATTCAGCATTGGAAGGCATTACTTTGATGTTGCTTTCCTCAAAACCAATGCTCTTTAATGATGGAAATGCAAAACCTGATTTGAAGAAATGTTCTTTTAATGTTTCAGATTTGTATTCAACCGGTGAATTGGCAAGGTATTTTTCAAGCCATTTATTTTTATAGGGCGTGTAAACGCTATATGGCAATCCGTCTGCCTTTACAATTTCAGCTTCTTCAAAAATAACCTGATCCTTAAATGTGAAGCATTCAACATTATTTTTACGGCAAATCAGCTTTATTTTTTCGTCCCGTTCTTTTGCGTAAGGCTCATAATCTTTATTGAAAAATACATTTTTCACCTTAAATTCTTCAAAGATAGCGGCCCAAATTTCAATCGGATTTCCTTTTTTGACATACAACGAAGTGCTTAATTTTGCCAATTCATTATTGATATTTGCCAAAGTTTCATAAATAAAATTTACCCTAGGATCATTCGTTGGCAATTCATTTAAAATAGCATCATCAAAAATAAATATTGGAAGCACTTTATACTTTGAATTTAAAGCCTGAAATAAGGCACAATTATCTTCCAACCGCAAATCGCGGCGAAACCAAAAAACAGAAACTTCCTCTTTAATCATTCGACAATAACCGTTTTTTTATTGAATTTCTTTTTGAAAAATTCTATCAAAAGAATGCTCGGATACAGCATATTAAAGGCATAAACTGCATCTTCAACAGGAATGGTAAACAATCGAATGTTTAAATTTTCATCATTATTATACCAAACAACTTCATTTTCAATAAAACTGCCTGTTAAAATGCCGTTCACAATAAAAAATGGAAAGAGTATGATGAGAAAAGTGATAAAAAATTGTGATAATACTGGCGTCTTTTTCCATA
>Ga0209347_1001561_pt1 | contig 35840 bp, 35 predicted proteins | sample AutmiccommuBRH23_FD_187382 | JGI IMG/M metagenome (GOLD analysis project Ga0209347, IMG submission 187382) | Deep subsurface microbial communities from Mt. Terri, Switzerland - Autotrophic microbial communities BRH/23 (SPAdes) (version 2) | ecosystem: Environmental > Aquatic > Deep subsurface >...
TCACTCCTGCACTCAATGATCTTCCCGGTATAATTGAAAGATGTAAGAACAGCAACGTGGAAGGATCCGGGAGAACGCTTAGGATAATCGAGCAATATTATCAGCAAATGATCGCGCTGGATCTGATCTTTGAAAACCTGATCGGATTTACGGAAAAAATGCAAAAAGAGATGAGCACAAAATGAATCACGATGTAAAACTCACATATCTGGTCCTGTTGGTCTTTACGCTCCTTTTGACAGGAATATCTCCTGTTGAAGCAGTATCTGCCGGTGACGAATGCCTGACAGCGGTCGTAGAGGACATAAGTCCCAGTTCGGTAGGCATCAATGAAGAATTCACTGTAGGGATCGGTCTTGAGAACTGCGGCACCAGGGTTCCTGAGAACATCACTTTTGAAATAATCCGCATCCCTCCGGACATCATAGTTACAGAGGACCTTGTTGCCTATATTCCTAAATTCGTTTACCGCGACAGCGAGAGGCAGCTGAGATACCACATGAGGACGACACCTGATGCAAATCCGGGCCCCCATATCATAAAAATGAGACTGACCTATGGGAACGGGGATGTTCAGGTAGTAAAATATTATGAGGCTGAAGTGATAGTAACAGGTGAACATGCAGAGCCAAGGATATCCTCTGTCAGGACAAATCCTCAATATATCTATGAGGGCGACACGGTTGACCTGAATCTGGAGATCGGGAATTTCGGTGAGGCAATAGCAAAATCCGTAGTGGTTAACTTAGACCATGACTTTAAAGGGATCACCAACTCTACTATCGGCTCTCTTGCCTCAGGCGGTAATCAGACCGCATTGTTCAAGTTCAAGGCGAACACGTCCGGGACATTTGAGATCCCTGTTATTATAAACTATGAAGACGACTACGGGAAGCAGAAGGATGAATATGACATTCAGATAACCGTGCTTGACAGGAAGGGGAACCTGAATGTCGCATCTGTAAAGGTCGATCCGGTCCTTCCTTACGAAGGGGATACTGTAGAACTGACAATGAGGATCGAGAACTCCGGTGACAATACAATAAACTCAATAAGAGTGTATTACGATCATCCGTTCAAAGGATTGAAGGAATCTTTCATAGGAACCCTTGACCCGAACGAAGACGGGCCTGCCGTAATTACCTTTGTAGCGGATGAGGCCGGAGAGTACGAGCTGCCGGTAACCATAACGTATAGTGATGATTTCGGAGAGGAACAGATCAGAACGAACATCAATCTCATTGTCATGGAAAAGGATAGCGGGGCAGGAACAGTTATAATCGTACTGCTTATCCTGGGAGTTATCGGCGGCCTCATCTATTACAATTACAGGACCACAAGATCAAAAGATGCAGTGATCAGACAGCTGATGCAGGGCAATGGCAACTCAGACAGCAGCAAGAAAGAATGAGGGTCCGATATGATCAATGACATCCGGGTGGGAGCTCTCATTGCATACTGCAGTGTAAAGAGGGGAAACAAGAAAACGCTGATCTTCATAGTTTTTGTCCTTTCCCTCATCTTCATGAACTTAGTGTTCCTTCCGTCAATGATAGGAGGGCTTTCAGGCCTGTTTACCGGATTCATGCAGGACTATCCCTATGGAGACATCGTAATTGAACCAACGGGCGATAACACCTACATTGACAATGCTGATCTTGTACTGAAGAAAGTCCGGGCTGTAGAAGGTGTGAGGGCTGCAACAAAACGGCTGGATGTGGGAGCATCCATCAACCATAAACAGAAAGTTGTAGGTGTAACGATAACCGGAATGCTTCCCACAGAAGAGTACGATATATCACGATATCCATACATTATCAGTGAAGGAGATTTTTTAGGTGAGCTTTCCCGGGACGAAATAATCATTGGTGCTATGATCGCAGGAACTGGTTTTGGATCAGAGATATATGACAACCTGGGCGAAGTCAGGCCAGGAGCACTTGTTGACGTAACATATAGCAATGGCGTAAAGAGGACCTATAAGGTCAAGGGTATCATGGTAGGCTCGTTTGAGGTTGTCGATCTTAATGCCCTGGTCCATTACAAAGAGATCGAGGATGTGTACGGCCTGGAAGGAAGGGAAGCTACCAGTGTAGTTGTAAGGGTTGACGAGCAGGGAACGGAAGCACAGGTACAGGACAAGATAAGAGAAGCGGGAGTGAATGAGCAGATATTCACATGGGCTGATAAGTCGGAGTCTCTCATAAGGCAGGCAATGCAAAGCATGGGCGCCATAGATATCATGTCCAAGATAGTGAGCCTGATCGTAGGTGCAGCACTGGTGCTCATCATAATCTATATCAACGTGCTGAACAGGAAGAAAGAGATCGGTATCCTGAAAGCAGTTGGCATTACTCCAAGGTCCATAGTGCTGTCATATGCATTCCTTAGCACGTTCTATGTTTCCCTGGGAATATCCGCAGGATTGATACTATACTTCTCACTCATGCTCTACTTCCAGGCGAATCCGGTAGTGTTCTATGAAACAATGGAAATAAGGCCCGTTATCGACCCTGTGCTGCTCGTCCAGAGCGTGGTCACCATGCTCACGCTGTCAGTGGTAGCCGGGATACTCCCTGCCTGGAGCGTATCCAGGGAGAGCATACTCAAAGCCATCTGGGGACGGTAAAAATGATAATCGTAAAGGACCTGAAAAGGTGTTATGGTACAGGGGACACGGCTGTCAGGGCTCTCAAGGGTGTTTCATTCCAGATCGACAAAGGGGAATTTGTAGCAATAATGGGTGCATCAGGAAGCGGGAAGACAACCCTGTTAAGGATACTGGCATTACTGGATGACGCGACAGACGGGGAATATACGATCCGGGGATTAAAGGTTTCAAGTCTGCCTGAGGCAGAAAGAAGTTATTACAGGTTGACACAGGTGGGATACATCTTTCAGGATTACGCACTTATCAGTGAGATGAGTGCCGCAGAAAATGTGTATATGCTTTCCATGATGGAAGGAAGATCAAAGAAGGAATCTTATAAGACCGCTCTTGAAGCACTGGAGAAGGTTGGCCTGAAAGGAAAACACGACAGAGTTCCCGATGAATTGTCCGGTGGAGAAAAACAAAGAGTAGCTATTGCAAGAGCAATTGCAAAAAAACCGGACATTTTGTTTGCCGATGAGCCGTGTGCCAACCTGGACACCGCCAATTCAAAACAAGTACTGGATGTATTCAAGGAACTGAATGAGAAATACGGCCAGACAATTGTGATGGTAACGCATGAGCCCTGGCATACTGAGTATGTTGACAGGATTATCACCTTCAAAGACGGTAGTTTACTCAGTGATGAGAAAAAGTGAATGGGTGAAGAGAATCAAGTGAATTAAGTGAATATAATCATAAATAGAACAGCACTCATTATTTTTTAGATGATTGCGGTTCATATTCAGTTGCTATAAGCCAGCGATCTAGTCTGATTGGGGGGCCGCTGAATATAGTGAAAGTATGGATCGATCAGATTTCAGTTATAGGTATGGAGTCTTTCATATAATCCTCAAACATCTCTTTAGCCCATTTAAACGGCTTTGGGGTGGAGCATAGAAGGAATTTATTGTCAAAATCCCCATTATTCTTTAAAAAACGTATTTTGGTATAGTAGTCATTATATGAGAACGACAGAAAACCCATCTCTTTTGGATACACATAAAGATGAAACATATCACTATTTAGCAACTCTAAGAAAATGGCAGATCTATTAGTTCGCAGATTGTCGAGTAGATCTTGAGTGATTATAAAATTTATATTTACATTACGTGAAGTGAGTTCCGAGAATAAGACATCATATTTTGGATAAAAAAAAGTGGTCACTCCAAAGAGAGATCGGGACTTTTTGGAAGCCTCGTAGAAATCGTTGTTCTCTTCATAAGCTTCTACAATTGAGGGACTCATTACCATGCATCTTTCAAGCTCATTCAGTCTTTTTAGAAGATGATGTGGAATCTGATCCATTTTATGGGTTCCCCAATAATCAATATCAACCTCAAGAACTTCAAGAGTACTTAAAAGGGGAAGCATCTTATCAACTATCAGTTTACCGGTTGCTGTCAGTTCATAAGTATCTTCATAGTGATCAACAAGATAGTGTTCTTCAAGTATCTTCATCTGAGGAAGCAATGATTGCCTGTTTGTTTGGAGAGAATTGAGAAAACCTTCCATTTCTTTTGCTCCATCTTTCAAGAGGATTAATACCTGTTTTCTCTTCTCAGATGCAAATGCAACATCAAGCAATGATTTTTTCATATGGCGCACTTCCCCAAGGTAATTATGGTCTCAGACAGCACTATACTCAATTCAATTATGGACCCTTGATATTTATTCTTAATTAAATTAATTTTCATAAATAATTAAATGTTAACCGTGTTAACTCTACATATTAATTGCGATCCTCTATATCGCAATCTTTTTTTCAACATGCATTCAGAGTAAATATCTCATCAGCTTTAAGATATACTCAAGATCTGTGTGTATAGGAATCTCCCCAATAAGCGTAAATATAAACCTTGCAACCACAAATAACAAGAGTTCACCGAGGATTTGTTCAAAAAGTATTCAGGGGTATTTTGGGAGTCCCCATTTCCTTCCAAGCAAAATCGTTATATCCATCCGGTTAATTTACTCAGCCTCATACTTTTTTGGAAACGAAGACTCAGTCGGTGAAAACGGATCATTATGGAAAACGTGGGTATAAGCGCAGCCGTCAAAAAGGCAGTTCGTTATGATATTGTGCAAAGCATCCTCAGGCACTACGAATGCCCCCCAACATGCCAGGCTCATTGCTGCAGCAAGGGGCAGATACACATGTTCGAGGACGAGATGAAAGTACTGTCGTCCCTTGATCCATCAAGGGCGGGGAAGATCACCGGTGACACTAATTCGCCCAGCCTTTATCTCATGCAGGCCCCCTGTTCCTTCCTTAATGATTCCGGCAGGTGCCACGTATATGAAAGAAGGCCTACGGTCTGCGGCCTGTATCCCTTCAAGGTTAATACTTCGGGCATCTCCATCGGATTGCAGCCATGCCCTGTAGGATTTTTGATAATCAGGGATTTTGCTCTGTGGATGATGGACACCATCTCAAAAGCGGATCTCTCGGCGGAAGCAAGGTCCAGGATGGCCGATGATTGGCAGAAGGATGTTGAATCCTATGCACTGGAACTTTCGGGATTCCATATAAAACCTGTTCTCATGGAAATGCAGATACCTTATGATGACCTTGAGATGTTATCTATGTTCCTGGGCTCAAGGAATCATGGAAAATAAAAGAATGCACAATAGTTCCTCTTGAATAACTGATTTGCATCTGCAATGTACGAGAATACCGCTTTTGACTCGCAGAGGGTGGTTTTAAATAGTTGCGGACTCCTCTTTTCTTTGGGGAAAAGTGTTGTATTACGGACTTTGTACCCCAGGGAGTGAAAGAATAACAGTTGGCGAAATAATGTCCAAAGACCCTGTATTTGTCAGGGGGGACGACTATATGACCCATGCCCGGCAGCTTGTACGGGATAATTTCATCAGGGGTCTTCCTGTGGTGGACGAAGGGAACAAAGTGTTGGGTATCCTTACAGATCAGGATGTGCTTAACATTCATTCCAGTAAGTCCAATGTAACTGTCAAAGGTTACATCCGCGAATCACCCTTGATTACACCGGATACGGCTATCCTGAATGCCGCCAGATTGCTGCTTGATGCAAAGCAGCACCATATACCGGTGGTCGCTTCGGCTTCCGACAGGACCCTTGTAGGGATATTGAGCGATGCAGACCTGCTGCGTCACATCCAGCCTACAAGGGCGTCTCCGCGAACCGTTGAGGAGATAATGACCACTAATGTCGAGACCGCATATCCTGATGACAGCATTTCCCGTATATGGGAGAACATGCTTGACCAGGATTACACCGGTATTCCTGTGGTATCCCATAAAAAAGAAGTACTGGGTATTGTTACCAGGATAGATATCATAAAAGCCGGCTATGCCCGGATAGGTACCACCAACACGCAAGGCAGGAGTTCAGGCGGCTCGATGCCAGTGGAGAAAGTCATGTCCACTCCTTTGTATTCATTACCTCCGACAGCATCTGTAAGTGAGGCCATCGGGGAACTGCTTCATAATAATATCGGCAGGATAAGCGTTACCAACGGGGATAAATTAGTGGGCATTGTGGACAGGCATGATCTGCTGAGTGCATGTTTGGCAGGAATGGGTTTATAATGACCCCGGGCTGACTGCCCGGGATAGCATATATTAAAAGACTCCATATTTCATTCCCATCTTATTTTCTTCAGTGGGCACAAAAGCATTCAAAAGTATGGTGATAATTTGATTACAAGAGATAAGACAAATTTTACAGAGAATGATGCAAGAGTGCGGGAAAAACTTAATGCCAATGACAGGCCTGTCCAGCAAAAAGGCTCAGCATTGTACAACAGCAGCCGTATGATAAGGACCGGGCCTGTTGACTTTGATGAAAGGATAGCAAAACATGAAGGCGGTATCATGGCGCTTGCAAGCAGAGAGGCTGTAACTATGCCACCTACCACAAGTATCATCAATGCCATCCGGACCATGACCCAGAACGGCTTCAGGCGCATACCCATAACAGATGCCGGCACAAACAGACTGGAAGGTATCGTAACATCTGTGGATATAATCGATTTTCTGGGAGGCGGAAGCAAGAACCTGCTCGTTGAAGAGCATTACAGGGGAAATCTGCTGGCAGCGATCAATTCCCAGGTTCGTGAGATCATGCAGGAGGATGTTGTCAGCATAAGGGATAATGCTGACATCGGGGATGCAATAAAACTGATGCTGGAGCATAATACAAGCGGGCTGCCCATAGTTGACAGCGGGAACCGGGTCGTGGCCATCTGCACCGAAAAGGACCTTATAAGATTTGCAGCAGGTATCACCTCTACTGAGACGGTCTCCCAGTATATGAGCAGGAAAGTAATGACCACTCCTCCTGATACAACCATCGGCGAAGCTGCAAGGATAATGATAGAGAATGGATTTAGGAGGATTCCCCTGGTCAACAATGGAAAGATCATCGGCATGGTCACAGCATCTGACATAATGCATTTTCTGGGTAAAGGTAGCGCCTTTGACAAGCTCACAACAGGCAACATTCATGAAGCATTCGATGAACCTGTCCTCTCCCTTGTATCAAAGGGAGTGGTAAAGACAAGTCCGGACAAGGATATGGGCGAAGCAGCGCAGATAATGATAGAGAACAACATCGGCTCGCTGCCTGTAATGGAAGGTGACTTCCTTGTCGGGATAATCACCGAGAGGGACTTCCTTAGGTCGATATCGGAATGAAGAAGATAATGGATGCCACATGTGCATCATTACCTTCATATTCTGTTTTTGATCCCGGTATCAGCTCTGTAAACCCTGCCCGGCCAGAGTCGTCATGTATATGTCAGGGTATCTGTTATGCATGTCCGCCCATACTACCGTTTCTTCGTATATTGCCGGATATTCCTGTGAGAACTCACTTGCAGTTATCTGTTTCTCTTCCTGGGAAGAGATATTGTACATATAGATATCCGAGTTCCATTGCAGTTCTTCCACCATTGGGCTTATATCGGCTGCTTCTGCATGGTTCCTGTAGTCTTCCCATACTATGCTGTCTCCGTATATTGCGGGAAGCAACTGGTTAGATCCGTCAGTTGTTATCTGTGTCTCCTTTCCTGAAGTAAGATCATACATGTAGATATCCACATTCCACTGCATCCAGTCATCAGATGTCAGGTTTGAGTTGCGCATATCTGTCCAGACTATCCTGTCCTCATAAATGGCCGGCCCTTCCTGCCATGATTCGTTTACTGTTACCTGCTTTTCCTCTCCTGATGACAGGTCATACATGTAAATATCCGTATTAAACAGCAGTATATCCTGTAATCCCAGGTTCATGTCCTCCTCTGTGAGGTTCACATCGCGGGCATCCGTCCATGCTATAATGTCCCCGTATATTACCGGATCTATTTGAGGCGCCCCATTGGATGTTATCTGTATCTCCTCGCCCGATGTGATATTGTACATATATATGTCCGCATTCCCGTTACGTGTATCTTCCCATACGACCCGGTCATTGTAGATAGCCGGATACCACTGATCTGATCTATTGTCCGTCAGTTGTATCTCTTCTCCTGAGGCCGGATCGTACATGTAGATATCTGCATTCCCGTTACGCATGTCTGTCCAGACTATCCGGTCCTCGTATATCGCAGGACCTATCTGCATTGATACGTTTGCGGTTATCTGCACCTCCTCTTCCAGAGATGTATTGTACATGTAGATATCCGCATTCCATATGAATGACTCATTCGACGTTGTATTTGCATTGCGCCAGTCAGTCCACACCACTTTGTCTGCATATATTGCCGGATCGTTCTGGTCAGACTCTTCTGTCGTTATTGGGATACCGGTGCTTTCTGCCTGTGCCGCAACGTTGCCTGTGGCAATCAAAAGCAAAACAGCCCAGAAACAGATGGCAGTCTTTATTTTAATACTCATTTAATCATCTCCCCCCGATAAAATTTCCCACACTGGATATAATTTGACTATCTTGATTTATAGCCTTTATCACTTTTGAATCAATGTTTATAATCTGGGATATGCGGGATCTGCGGTAGCAAAATTTGTATTAGATCCTGCGTAATTTCGATTGCAGGGAAATAAATATCCCCTGTTATCCGCAAGGTTTTAAAACAATAACCAATTATAGGGATTGTTAGAGTTTTAGCAGGAGGTGTGCTCATTCTCAACGTACCACCCCCCATTCCCACACCCTCTTTTGAAGACACACCTCTGCTACTAACCATGGGGGCCGGTTTCTATGGGAAAAGATATCATCCTGTGGATATATTTATAATATAAAAATATATAAACATTCAAGTCTTGATAGGCTAAAACATTTTAAAAAAGGTACTTTTATGCTTACGGAACCGCCTAATGAAAAGAAGAACGGGACCGCACTGAATGATTTCACAGGGCGGCTGAAACACACATTCCTGAACCGGATCATACTATTGTTCGTGTTCCTGAGCACGGTGATGGCAGTTATTCTGTTCGCCAACGAGCAGGATCTGATCAGCATCCCTCAGGCTATCATGGAATATGTGGAACTGGTCATTACTATTTTCCTGTCCTATGCACTGGCATCTGTCGCTGCCAGGTTAACAGTCAATAGTATTATAACATTCTTTGGAGATGCTTTTGAACCTGAACAGAAGATATTGTTAACGAAAACATACATCGGGCTGCTCTACTCCATAGCGACTGTTTTTATATTTGTGCAGCTGGGAATTACAGTGCAGAACATCGCTATCTTTTTCGGTCTGATAGCAACAGGTTTTGCATTTGCTATAAGGGATGTCATACTGTCATATATTGCATGGTTCATTCTGCTAACTAAAAAGCCTTTCAAGATTGGCGATCACATAAAGATCGAAGGGGTGGAAGGGCTTGTTAAGCATATAGGGATGTTCTATGTGCTGCTGGATGATTCTCCTGAAACCTATGAGGATTTCTATAAGATACCTAATAAGATGTTCCTGGAGAAACCTATCCATAACTATGGAAAGAACAGGTTTAGAAGTGAATTTTACCTGTACATGGAAAAAATGCCGGTGGATATCGGGAAGGTGCTTCCTGACCTGGACGGGCTGCTGGAAAGGATTGTTGATGAAGTCAGTAAAACGGAATCAATAAAGGTTGTCATGAGGGTGGATTCAGACAAGGACGGCATGAAGATAAAGGTCCGCTACAGATCTACCTATAAAGAGCGGGATATTATCCGGGACAGGGTGTTAAGGGTTATGTTCAGGGAGATTTATAACCTTTCGAAAGAACAGCCGATCACTGACGATAGTAGGACCGTAAAACTGCCCTGTAACCTGTGACCCTGAAGAAGGTGTATATTCAAACTCAAAATTCTCAACTTCGCCGGGGTCCAGTCCGACATCAGAGAACATTTTCATTAAAGTGCTCCTGTAATCTGCTTCAGGTATCTCTGCTCCTGCTGCAAGCCGGACCTGGATATTGATACCGCCCCTGGGGTCGACCTGCAGGACATAAGCGTTCCCGCTTTCCTGATGAATTATTTTTGAATTCTGGACAATATAATTGATACTTCCGGTCACCCTTCCATCTTCGTGAAATACCTGCCGGATCGAACCATTACCTGTAGTCTCTGTGAAGTTGAATCTGTCATTCCGATTTTTCATATCCGTATATATAGAATTGAAATCAGGTGGCTGAGCAACTATGATTGTGGCATCGGTGTTGCCTTCTTTCTCAATATTATTCTTCAGCTGGTCAAGATATGTTCGTGCCGTTATATCACTCACGCCGAAAATAGCTTTGAAAGCATCAATTACCATTTCATCACCCGGCAGGTGCTCTTTTTCAAATGATGTGGAGGATGTACTCTGTCGGCTGTCATTAAAAAAAATTATAACCGTCGATCCGTTTTCAAATATCGCTTCCATAGATACATTTTTTGAAAAGTAATAATTCACAGAACTTACCCAGAAATCGTCCCCCATATATGCCCTGACCTGTGAGACCTTGGGTGACCAGAGACCTGTTGCTTCACTTATATCGGAATCGAGATAATTAGGCCCTCTTACGATATATCCTGCCTGCCTTGCATTTGACACTATTTGAGCATAGTCTATATTTCCCGGATTTTGCCCTTCGCTGTAATAGGACGCATTATCCGTGGATATCAGTGTAAAGGCAAACGAGGCATATATAACTCCTGCAAGCCCTGCCAGCAAGAACAGGGTTATCTGACTCTTCTTTTGAAGGGTCAGATCTCTCTTCATCCACAGCCACAACATCAACCAGATGAAAATGGTCCCGGATACAATTACCGACAGACCGAATGCAGTGATCCCAACCATGTGTTTCCCATACTTAGAATTTCGGTGATCCCGAAAGAATGCCCCTTATTCCTCAAAGGCTGTCGGATACGTTATGCACTGATATCACAAATAATAAATGGGTAGGATATCATTTTCTCCTTTTGAACAAAGCAGATATGATAGATGTAGCTATACCCAGAATAGCCAGTTTCTTAAGTCCCATGTTCTTATACCTCCTTATTTTCTATGTCAGGGGATTCAAACTTTCAGATAGCGCTAATGTAATAACGGTCTTTATCCGCTAACTCCCCAATAACTAATACTGATAGTATCGTATATATATTGAGGTACTAGTGTTACTGATCATCCTGCATCATATCCTTGTATTCCTTTGCAAGCTCCACATAAGTGGCAGCATTCTCCTTAATGTGTTCTCTTTCACTGTCAGTGACCTGTCTTCTGACCTCCCCCGGGACACCAAGAATAACGCTTCCATCCCGGAACACCTTGCCTGCAGCTACCATCGCATTAGCTCCAATGATAGAATTATCCCCGATGAAAGCACCGTTCAGTACGGTAGCATTCATCCCCACTATGACATTATTGCCTATGGCACATCCATGAAGCACTGCTCCGTGGCCTACTGTCACGTTGTCTTTGATTTCCACGGTCATGGAAGTATCAGTATGGATGACTACATTGTTCTGAATGTTTGTCCTCTTGCCGATACGTATACTGCCCAGGTCGCCCCGGACAACTGCATTGAACCATATGCCGGAAAACTCTCCTATTTTCACATCTCCTATTATCTCTGCGGAATCTGCAATGAATGCCGTCTGGTCTATAACGGGCCTTTTTGACCTGAATTCATGGATCATTTATTCAACTCCTGGTTCTTTGTCTGGCCGTACCTCTACAAAAGGTTTGATAGTACTGACCTGATAAATTTTCTGTGTTTGTTGTTGTCAAAAAATTCAAAGGCAGGGTAATTTGAAATGCATCTTGAATTTAAGCAGGGTTTAGATTAAATAAAAATATACTGTTATATAGTAACTGTCAGATGGAGTCTCCGGGGCACCCATAGAGGGGTTATGGGTGGGGGACAGTAATTTCCTGACACACATGGGGGTTGAATAATTGAAGCAGCTAAAAGAATGTCCTGAGTGTAAGGCACGCCTGCATGACAGCGGCCTGAACATACAGCATTGCGAGATATGTGGATACTGGACCAGGAAAGGAACTGCCAGACTTGATCCTATCATGATATTTGCATAGGAGGGAAAATGGGAAGACCAGATGCAAAAAATTGTTCCAGGTGCAAAGGAAGGCTTAAGAAACAAATGCTTGGTATGAATATACTATATTTCTGTCCGGGCTGCGGGTACCATGTATCCGGTCATTTTCTTTAAGCCGCAGGTAGAAGTACTTCTGAAAAGGTCTTTCTACTTTTTTCATTACACGTATCCTGCACTTGTAGTTCTTTACCGGGAACTTCCGTTTTTCCGGCCTGCTCAGTCATTGAACATACCTAGCCTTATCGTGATGAAATTATATATCTCCTCAGCTATATCTATATCGCAGCAACTCTCTATTCCATGGAAGCCGGGAGAGGAATTCGCTTCGCAGACCTTAAAATGATTACCGTCAAAGAGCAGGTCGATGCCTGCTATATCCAGGCCGAATATGCGTGCTGTCTCGGTGGCAAGCCACTCTATTTCGGGCGTCATCGCGTAACTCTTTACGTGCCCGCCGGTCGAAAAGTTGGCCTTGAAGTTCCCGTCTCTGGATGTTCTTTCTATGCAGGCTATGGGCCGCCCTCCGAGCACAAAGACCCTGAGGTCCCTGCCTTTGCTTGTCTGTATGAACTCCTGCAGTATTATGTTCAGTTTAGGGTCGGTTGAGTGTATCAGGGGCATAAGGTCGTTAAAGCTTGCCTTGCTCTCTGAAAGATATACGCCCTTGCCCCGGGATCCTGAAATGGTCTTTATGACAAGGGGAAATCCTATGTATTTCTCTACAAGGTCTACGTTCACAGGATATTTTGCAAGCATGGTCCTGGGCACAGGAATATTGTTCTCTGCAAGTATCTGCTGTGAATAGAGTTTGTCCTTGACGGTATCTATGCTATGGGCCGAGTTAAAAGTATGGACACCAAGCCTCTCAAGGTGCCTGATAACCGCCATTGCAAAATAGGTTGTCCCAGCCCCTGTGCGCGGAAGGAGGAAATCCGGAAGCGATACTATCTCTCCATCGAGAAGTGTGCTCTTTCGATCCTCCCTGGTCACAATAAGGTCTATTTGCTCGGGTTTTACAACTTTTATATCTATGTTCCTTTTCCGTGCAGTCTCTATCAGACGGTGGATCTCATAGGCATCTGGCCACAGTTCTTCCTGGGCATATTTGTAAAGGATCCATCCCTTCATCCCGATAAACCTCTGCTGGACATTGCTATGCAATTGCCTTATTAGTATATAATCTATCTGATAAAATATGATAACTGCCTGCATTTCAGGCCTGACAGTCAGGGATATATAATATGCGGTCATTGCGCCAGACAAATCCGGGAAGTTTCAAAATGGAAATAGAAGATCTGATCATTTGCGCAATTGCTGTTGGTGTGCTGGCGAGTTTTGTAATATATGCATCTATAAACCCCCTTCCCAGTAGCCATTTCCTGGTGGAGACAGTTACTTTAGGTGGAATATTTGCCTACATGTCTGCTCAGGCCGGTATTCTGTGAGACCTATTCTTCGGATATCCGGTAAAGCACATTGCAGGTGCCCGCCGGAAAAAGCCTCCTGCCTGAGCAGTTCAAGGTTCAGACATGGCTTTCCTGCTTTCCTGAAAAGGCCTGCGTTCTCTTTCCCCATTACTGCAGGCGCGATCACCAGACTGATCATATTTACCAGTCCCTGGTCAAGCAATATCCCGCAAAGTGTGCTCCCGCAGTCAGTTATTATTCTTCTGAAACCATATCTTTCATTGCATCTTTCAAGAGCCCGCCTGTAATCCACATGATCTGTGCCTGCGGCAATATAGTCAAGATCTCTCTGCCGCAGATACTGAATGTATGAAGCAGGTGTTCTTTCAGAAACCAGTACGATAACATCCTGACAGTATTCTGACCTTCTGAATACATGCAGTATTCCCTCCAGAATCCCACGGCTGTCAGCAATTATCCAGTATGGTCCTGAGTTCCCGCTTACCCCGGGGGCTTTATAAGATCCGATGGCTCTTCAGCAGGTATGGTGCCAGCGAACATCTCGGCCCCGGTCTTGGCCGTGTTAGAGCCGATCAGCATAGCATCCGGATCAAGTGAGCTCAATATCTTATAGTGTAGTCCTATATCTGCGCTGAACCCTGATAAGGAACTATCAAGGCTGACCGAGTTATGGATTATCAATTCCGGTAACATCTCTTCCTCCCGTCTCATGAAAACCGGACAGGAACCTGTTGTATTGAACAGATCGCTTGTTTCTTAAAGCTTAGCTAAGTCCTGAAAGTATTCCTTGCGGTCCTTTTTTTGTAGGGCAGGGTTACAATGTGAATATGATTTATCATAATGATGATAATCATTATATACTATAATATACAAATATTAATATACTAGTATGGGCTACTAGGATATGCAGGTGCAATACCTGTGCAGGAAACTGCAATGACCAAACATATAGGTGCAATATGTAACTCGGCCGGAGATCCCCGGCAACCAAAAACGGAAAAACGAAAGTCAACTGCAAATGGAATTCGGGCAGAGGCAAATCCTCCCAAAGAACGTCATACTTTGCCCTTATCCCTGCAGTGGCATATAATAAATGGAGTATGAGCGATCCGGTGGGGAATACCGGACCCTGGTTCCATATGGTGGGTGGTTCCAGGCAGTGGTGGAGTATGAGCGAATGGGAGTGCATTCCGGCAATCCCGGAATGCACGGGTTATTGTCAGCATTGCGATTTAAGTCAGTTCCTCCGTTCAAGGAAACTATGGGTGGTAAGGTTAGTTACCACTCAGTTCCCTTGCTTTTTCGTACATCCAGAGCGCATCATCTTCTTTTCCGATGTTCTCAAGTATGTAGCCAAGATTTGTCAGGGTACATGCCGCACTATCTCTGTATGACTGGTTATCAGGCTCTTCCTCGAGGATCATGGCATATCTTTTAAGTGCGTTCTCGTACAGGGGTTTTGCCCTCTCCAGTTCTCCTTCCTCAAGCAGGAAATATCCCAGATTGTTAAGTATGTAGGCTACATTCTGCTGGTATCCTGTGTTGTGGCTGTTATCTTCAAGGAGCACCTGGTATTCCATAAAGGATTCTTCAAACAGGCCTTTTGCTTTCTCCACATGTCCCATATCAGTCAGCAGGGCTGCCATTTTGCAGTTAAGGGAGGCTATCCTTTCCCGGTATTCTATATTCGCAGGGTCTACGGAGGCCAGTTCCCCATATGAATACACTGCATTCTCATAATAGTTCCCTGCCTCTTCCATATATCCATTCTCATCAAGGAGCTCCGCCATATTCTCCAGTATGGCAGCGCTGTCTTTTCCAATATATGCATTCCCGGGATCCATCTCTGCAAGTTTTTCATACATCCTGAGCAACATGTCGTATGCTTTTACTTTTTGCTCAAAGTCCTCCATCTCCGGAACGGATACCTTCAATCTTTCCAGCATACGCGCTGTCTTTAAGCGGTACTGTGAGCTTTTGCCTTCGCCTGAGAGCAGTCTGAGGTATATTCCGAGTCCTTCCGCAATGTGATCCGCCTCTATCATCAGGTTTGCAATTTCCTCCCTGAGACTTAGCGTGTTCTGGAAGTATCGCAGGTTTTCGGGCTCGATCGCAACCAGTTTCTCGCGCATTGCAAGTATCTTCTCATACTCACCTATCAGAGCTTCCCTGTTGGTGGCATTTAGAGGATCCCTTTCCATGCTCTGGAGAATGCTGTCGATCTTATCCCTGTGGCTCTTTGCTGAAGGCTCTGTTTTACAGAGTTTGAAGTATATGGCAAGAGCCCTGTCTTTCTCTTTCAGTTCTATCCGGATATTCCCGGCAGCTTCAAGGGCGGATATGACCTTTGCAGCATATTCCTCATTCCCGCTCTCCGCAGACATCATTGACTCATTCATAGCAGCGGCCTTTTCAAAATATTCCGCGGCCTCTTCCCGCATTTCCATCTCCCGCATCAGTTTGGCTGTCTCATACAGCATGCCTGCAGTATCTTTTTTGATGTCTGCGTCATCCGGGATGATCTCCCCGAGCCTTGAGATCTTATCAAGCACTACCTTGCATGCCGTAACTTTCTCCATGCCAGGGACCATTCCGCCTAGAAGATGCCGCAGGTCCTCGATGATGGAGCCGGCACCAGCCTGGAACATCTCATCCGACGCTTCTGCCTGAAGAGCTTCAAGAGCAATGTCAGACGCCAGTATGAGATCCTGCAGGGCCATAGGTCCGTTCTGCATGTCGGCAAGGATATTCCCGCGGATATCCAGCGCAAAAGCAACGTTCAGCCGGTAGGACATATTGGAAGGATCGATATCCTGCAACAGCTCGCATGCCTTGAGTATAAGTTCATGGTCACGAAGCTTTTCTTCAGAAATCTCTTCCTGGTCGACCAGTTCATTGAGTTCCCTTAGTGCGGAGATGGTCTCTGAGCGATATTCCTGGTTCTCAGGCTCCGCTTCAAGCAACTTCAGAAGGGACTGCAAAGAATCGATAAGGCGCACTTTTGCACTTTCAGGTTCTTTTGCTGCTACAAAAAGCTGTTCTGTGTTGTCAGCTGCGGAGATCTGTGCAGCAGAAGCAGATAGATCCTCTCCCCTTTCAGCAGCAAGACGCTGCTGTATAGTGTATGCCTCTGCGTACAGAGCTTCCGCCTCAGCGGCTTTACCGGCTGACATAAGCATATCGGCATGGCCTGTCAGGGCAACGGCCAGCCTTTCGAGGTAGAGGGCCGTAGGTTCCATCTTTATAATGCTGCGGTAGACGTCTGTCAGTTGCCTGTACTTTTCCTCTGAGACCTCCTCTGATGAACTGTCTGTCTCAAGGTTGAGGATATTCTCCAGGATAGTTGCCATCTTGAACAGCAGGGTTGTCGCCATGGCAGCGTCCTGAGGGCTTTCCCGAAGTATGCGGAGAGCCTTCTCAAAGCTTTTCTGTGCCGCTTCCTCTTCTCCTTCTTCCGCCAGCAGGGCGCCAAGGTTGTTCAGCGTTGAAGCTGCGTTTGACCTGTAAGTCATGTTGTTAATGTCACTTCCCAGAAGTTTATCATAAGCATGTACGGATATGTCATAATTTTTCCTTGCTTCTTCCCTGGAGCCCTTTTTTTCCAGGATCGAAGCCAGATTACTGAAAATACCTGCCCTCTGTTCATAATTCACATAGCCTTTCCCCGATAGTTCATTGCTGATATCGACAGCGAGCCTGTATCTTTCAAAAGCCTCATCTTCCTGTCCCACAGAGAACAAAAGATCGGCATATGTCTGCAACACGCTGGCATATATGTCAGGTAATCCAGCTTCCTTTGCATTTTGTTCTGCCAGCTCCAGGGCATGAAGCGCGTCCGCATACAGCCCTTTCTCTATGAGGGACACTCCTTTGTTCTGGTGCCTGACTGCTATATCTCTTGATTGTTTGGACATGGGTGGTATTTCTCTGGATGTTCAGTTATGATAGTGAGATCAGTAGTAAGTGGTAACGGTGAATTGGCATTCTGTTCCAAAACAACAGTTAACATAGTATTATATTCTTCTGCCGGAATGTTGCTAATTATGTTACATGCTTTAAAAATGCACCTGTGAGAGTTAATCCGGGGTGACAGATAAGGAATACAATACTATAAAAAATGAGTAAGTAAGGATAAACAGGATGAAAACAGTCTTCAGGAAAGATGGCCTGAGCATCCTCCCCGATATTCCGGATCTCTTTCAGGGCTTAAGTTCCATTTCCGGGGTTCAGGTGCTCTGCGAACCATTCTCCTGCCATCACGGCAACTTCCTCCAGCTTGCCGGGTTCTTCGAACAGGTGAGTAGCTCCCGGAACGATCATCATCTCCGTTCTCACTTTCATCCTGTCCATAGCCGACTGGTTCATCTCTATAACAGGGGTATCCCAGCCCCCCACTATAAGCAGCGTGGGAGCCTTCACATCCGCAAGATCCTCCTTTGCGAGGTCTGGTCTGCCTCCTCTGGATACCACGGTCATGACAGCATCCGGCCTGCGGACAGCCGCAATAAGGGCTGCAGCAGCTCCGGTACTGGCTCCAAAGTAACCTATGTTCAGTCCCTCAGTATCCGGGTTTTGCAGCAGCCAGTCCGTGGCGGCAATAAGGCGTGTAGCAAGCAGGTCAATATCAAAACGAAGGTGAGCTGTCAATGCATCGATCTCCTCTTCTTCCTGGGTCAGCAGGTCGAACAGCAATGTTGCGAGCCCTGTTTCCTGAAGGTACTGCGCTACAAACCTGTTCCTCGGGCTATGTCTGCTACTGCCGCTTCCATGTGCGAAGACCACAATGCCTGTCGCGCCCTGAGGTATGCTCAGATCCCCTTCAAGTGTGATCGGATCCAGCGGGATGCTGACAGGTTCGTCATGCACGAGAAATTCCGTCATCTTTTACTCCTCCGCTCCAAAAGACCTTTCGAGCAGCTTGCAAACCTCTTTGTCGCTGGTCTGTGAAAAGTCTGCATACCAGGCGCCTACCCCATAGAATGGTTCGGGTGTTGTCAGGCATATCACCTCATCAACTTCCCTTTTAAATTCATCGCAAGCGTCCTTTGCTGCGGTGGGAACTGCCACTGTCAGATGCGCAGGCTTTTTGACTCTGACAGCCTTCACTGCCGCACTCATAGTGGCACCTGTGGCCAACCCATCATCTATCAGGATCACGGTCCTGCCTTCGATATCAGGCTCGGGTCGTCCTTTGCGATACAGATGTTCCCGTCTTTCCAGTTCCACCTGCTCGGCAGCAGCTACAGCAGCGATAGTATCATCGGAAATTCGAAGCGATCTGACCACATCCATATTCAGCACACGTATGCCTGCGCTAGCAATGGCTCCCATGGCCAGTTCCTCATGGCCCGGCACTCCCAGTTTCCTGACTATGAATACATCAAGTTGCGCTCCCAGTTCCCTTGCAACCTCAAAAGCTACCGGTACACCTCCCCTTGGCAGTGCAAGCACAAGCAGGTCCTTGCGCCCCGAATACCCGGAAAGCCTCTCTGCAAGCTTTTTGCCTGCATCGGTCCTGTTACTGAATAACATTAGTAGTTCCCTCCTCCCTAATTTATAATATCCTCAATTACTATTTTACTCATACGCATGGAACCGCTGTCAGCACATTGCATGACCGGCATCTTCCATGTAGTATGATCAGTATGAATAGGATGCCGCAGGGATACGAAAAATACGGAACACGGCTGGCAGATGATAAGGAAAATAGTTAATTAGATAACATTCGTTTATACGTATATATCTTCAGATCTATCCTCGAGTAACCACATCACACTAAAACCTGATTCCCATGAAAACGAGAAGATATTCGCTTTGTTTAGTATTCATGCTTATTGCAACATCGCTTTTTTCCTCTCTGACTGCCAGTGCAGGCAATGAGGAGGATCTCAATTCACATGCTGTTGCTCTCACAAAGAACGGAACTTACGACATTGCTCTTGAATATTATGACAGGGCTCTTGGTATTGATCCTTCACATGCGGAAACACTGGACAATAAAGTGTCCACCCTGTTCCTGTCGGGGCATTATCAGCAAGCCTATGACGTAAATGAGGTTCTGCTCAGCAAATATCCCGGCTCCCCTGCAGCACATTTCAAGAAAGGATTGATACTCTCAGAAACAGGGGATTATGAGAATGCTGTAAGTTCTTACAACAGGTCTCTTGAGATGCTCGCAAAAAGCGGTTCCGATTACTATAATGGTTTTGACATAGGTAACATTGCTCTGTCACAGGATGGCAATGAGTCCCAGTTTACGGATTTCGATCCCCGGGCTGCTACTATCCTATATCACAAGGGTGAAGCACTCGAGAAAATGGGCAGGTACGAGGAAGCACTGGTGTGTTATGAGGAAGCTGCCGCTATCACATCTTCATATGCGGATTCATTGCACAGGAAGGGCCTTAAGTCTTATGGATCAAAGGAATATGACAAAGCCGTTCAGATGCTGGGAAGCGTGCTCTTAATAGAACCTTACAATGCTGTAGTATGGTATGAAAAAGGACTCTCATACGATGCGATGGAAAATTACGGGGACGCAATTGACTGTTACAGTCATGCAATTGAGCTTGATCCCTCTTATGAGAGCGCTCTTTTGAGCAGGGCAAATGCCCGGGAAAGATCAGGTGATCTCGTATCTGCAATAGAGGATTATGATCTCCTGCTTTTGGCCAACCCTTCAAGTCCCCAGGCCTGGACTGGCATGGGGCGCAATTATGAAGAACAGGGAAATTACGAATACGCTTTAAGGGCATATGAGCAGGTCCTGACATATGATCCTGCCAACAAGGAGATCTGGTCAAAGAAAGGGTTCCTTCTGGATTCACTGGGTATGTATGATGAAGCCATCCTGGCATATGATATGGCCCTTCAACTCCAGAACGAACGCAAGCCTTCAGTCTCAAATCAGGCGGATGTACCTGATGTCTTTGCTTCAAGCATCGATGTGATGGCCTCATATGAGGAACAGCCAGCTTTCACGTCGGATACTGCGGGAATCTGGTATAATAAAGGACTGGCCTATGACAGGCTTGACAGGCACGAGGAGGCTATCGATGCCTATGACAGGGTGCTGGCCCAGGAGAAGGGCGTTGCTGTTGTGTGGTATAAGAAAGCTGTTGCACTGGACAGGTCCCAGCAGTACGATAAAGCCATTGATTGCTATTCTCAGGCCCTCAGAATAGATCCATCCTATCCCCGGGTATGGTATGAGATGGGGCGGGATTATGACCGGCTTGGAAAGAGCAGCATGGCACTGGAATGTTATTCAAGTGCCCTGGATCTGGACCCTTATTTCGCAGCTGCGTGGTATGCCGGTGCTGCAGATCTCTCCGGCATGGGAAGCCACAGCGATGCAATAGCATATTATGACAGAGCCCTCGAACTTGAGCCGGGCTGCGTAGAGGCATGGTTCAAAAAAGGCAGTTCTCTGGACAAGCTTGGAAGAAATGAAGAAGCTATTCTGTGCTATGAGCAGGTGCTTCAACTGCAGCCATCACATCCTGCTGCACTGGAGAAGATGAACGCAGGACTGCAAAAGCAGAATGGCACTTCGAATGTCCTCTTCAGATCAGTGGCTATTACCAATAACAGCAACCTGGCAGGAAATGCGGGTAGCGATCTGCTATTGACCGATGATTTTGTCCTGTACAAAAAGGAACCTTCCGTGCCTTTGTACGCTGCCAGGAAAGCGGCCGGCAGTTATGAGGCGCTAGGCATGCCTGTAGGCCTTGATCAGCTGTGGGCAGGTAAAGGCGACGCTCTCAACGGTATGAATATGCCCGAAGATGCTATGGCCTGCTATGAAAAGGCAGTGATGTTAAACAGTGACTCGGCTGCCGCCTGGTCCGGCCTGGGCTCCTCTCTCGACCTTCTAGGAAGGCATGAGGAAGCACTTGGATCGCATGAGAAGGCTCTTCTGGCACAACCCAATGATCCCGATGCCCTTCTAAGGAAAGGAATATCGCATTATAATAACATGGATGAATGGACAGCACTGGAATATTTCGATAAGGTGCTGCAACAGGACGCTGATAATCCGGAAGCTCTATACTACAGGGCAGCTGCAAGTGAAAACCTTTCACTGTACGCTGATGCCATAGAATGCTATGATGCCATGCTTGCGAAAGACCCTAAGAACACCGATATATGGTTTAAGAAGGGATTAGCACAATATCAGGCCAACAGGTATGCGGATTCACTGGATTCCTTTGATAAGGTTATGGATAATGACAGTTCAAATGTGACCGTACTTATGTACCAGAGCATGTCCTCGGCGCAGATGGGCGACTACGAAAAAGCTGTCGGTTATTATGGGCGCATACTGGAGTTACAGCCTGGTGATACGGAAGTGCTGTTCACTATGGGGACAACCTACGAGAAAGCAGGCCAATACGCCCTGGCTATTGAAACATACGACAAGATACTTGAGCTTGAACCTGAGAATATCAGGGCATGGAACCACAAGGGATTTGCCTATTATCTCATGGGCGATCCGGCGGGAGCAGCGGACATATTTGACAAGTCAATATCTATTGACCCGCAGGATCCTTCAGCCTGGTATCACAGGGGCATGCTGGCTTACATACTGAGCAGTCCCAAAGGTGCTGTCTATTATTATGATAAGGCACTGGAACTGGACCCAGACTGTATCACTGCATGGTACAACAAAGGCTTTGCCCAGAACATAAGGGGAGATACGGAAGGTGCTGTTAAGAGTTATGACAGGGCACTTGAACTGGACCCGGTTTCCACCTCAACTCTGTATAACAAGGAATTTGCCCTGTATCGCATGGGCAAGTCCTCAGAAGCCTCCCAGATACACCAGACCATAGAGCTCATAGATCCGGGATTTGCAGAAGCGCTGCAGGACAGGGGCACGACCTTCTTCATGCCGAAATCCTATAATGACAATCTTGATTATGAGCTGCCTGTCAGATGGTATGATGACACGAATGATAATCTTATGGTGAATGAGACGTAAATTGCAGGTATACGGATATCACAAGCTTTATTGTGCATATCCTCTTTTTTCCACCCATGTTAAGCTCTCTTATTTTTGATATGGATGGAGTGCTGCTGGACTCCATGCAGTCCCATGCAGATGCATGGATACAGGTCTCCCGCGAATGGGGAGTGCATGTCACCAGGGATGACATCTATGCAATCGAAGGAGCAAACCATCTACTGGGTCTGCAGTGGCTTTTTCGGAAGGCGGGAAGGGATGTGGCTCCTGAAGATTACGAACTCATACTTGCCAGGAAAGTTGAGATATTTTCCGGCATAGCTCAGGTAAGGCCCTTTGAAGGCATCAGCGGATGTCTTGAAAAGCTTAAAAAGTCATTCAGGCTTGCTGTTGTGACAGGATCGGAAAGGATAACTGTCACAAGACTGCTGGATAATTTCTTTCCTGCCACTTTCGATGTGGTCGTATGCGGGGACGATGTACTGCGGGGAAAGCCATTCCCTGACCCGTACCTGAGAGCTGTGGAAATGCTTGGTGTCTGCAAGGAAGAATGCATCGTCATCGAGAACGCTCCTATGGGCGTTGAGGCCGCAAAAAGCGCCGGACTGTTCTGTGTCGGTGTCCCTACATACGTTGCTGCCGATAAGTTATCAAAGGCCGATATCGTACTGGATGATCACATCTCTCTCCAAGGCTACCTGCTGGGGATGATGCCAGGCTAGCTTTCGGAAGGTTTTAAAGCGGAACTTCCCAATATCTATGTATGAATGCGACAGACATCACAGATACAAGAGATAAGCTCATGGCAGACCTGAAAACCCTGAAACATGACTTTAGCGTGACTCCCAGTATGGACAACCTGTTCCAGATAGTTGTTACATACCATGCACTTGGGCAGGCCGAACGCGGCATAGGTTTTGCAGAGGCTTTCATGATGCAGATAGAGGATGAAAAGGAGAGGCTCGTGCAGACCGCAATGGTCCTGAGCATTGCGGAAAAGGATAATGAGGCAGCCGAACTCCTGAAGACCGCGGAGGAAAACTTTCCCGGGGACATCGGGCTGAAAAGATACAGGGGAATGCTGCTTAACAAACAAAGGAAGTTCACGGAAGCTGTTGATGCCTTCAATGCATTGCTTGAGAAAGACCCTGAAGACCTTGAATCAATATCCGGAAAGATCATGGCTCTCCTTGGTCTGAAAAAGCATGACCAGGCCATAAAAGCGTATCAGGCCTCTATAGGCATAAATCCGCGGGAAGCACCTCAGTGGCATTTCAAGGGCATGCTTGACGGTCTGATGGGTGAGCATCTTTCAAGGGTGCAGCAGGACGGTCCGGTTGATGCTCATGAAAAGAAGCTTTCCGAAAGTTTCGGGCGGATCGATAGCCTGATAGATAACTTCGGTCCCGATGTCCGCAATTTTTACAGGATGGGGCAGTTCGCAGGTAAGGAGGCCTACTATCTGACCACGGATGATACAGGGGAGGAATGAGCTGCATATTTTAAATGCCGTTCTCTTCTTTTTTTGAATATACATTCAACAGGTTTTTCTCGGTATCTCTACTGTTATGCCTATATGTACTAATAATCTACATCATTTTATCCTGCTGAGGTAAATTTACTCAAAATCAGGGATAGTTTTATAACTATTTTTGTCCACCTTGATTTAATGAAGAAGTACATTGTCAGGTGTTTGCTCTGCGGAGAAACCCATGATCCATATTCCCTGAACTGCAGGAATGGTGATGATGCGCTCCTGCGCGCTGAATATTCAGCCAGGACGCTCCAGCCTGCGGACCTGCCGGGGATATGGCGGTACAAGGAATGGCTGCCTGTCAGGGGTATTATCGAAAAGGGCTCGGGAAGGACCGTCACTTATAAAAGCGAGGCTCTTTCCTCACAACTGGGACTTGAGGACCTGTGGATAGCCTTCAACGGCTACTGGCCGCAGAGGGATGCCATGATGATGACCTGCACATTCAAGGACCTCGAATCATTCCCGACCATGCAGCGCCTGAGAGAAATGGATGACACCAGGATAATGGTGGTTGCATCAGCAGGCAATACCGCAAGAGCTTTTTCCCACGTATGCAGCATTACAGGACAGCCGCTGCTGCTGATAGTGCCACAGGAGAGCGCGCACAGGTTATGGACGACCCACAGCGACACATCCGCAGTCTGCCTGGCAACGGTAGAAGGCGATTACTTCGATGCTATCTCCCTTGCGGGAAGGATCGCCTCCAGAGAGGGGTTTGTGGATGAAGGCGGGGCGAAGAACATTGCAAGGCGGGATGGTATGGGTACGGTTATGCTTGATGCGGTCCTTACGGCAGGCTCACTTCCTGATCATTATTTCCAGGCTGTGGGCAGCGGTACAGGCGGGATATCAGCATGGGAGGCAGCTATCAGGCTTATCGGGGATGGCAGGTTTGGCTCAAAGCTCCCGCGCCTTCATCTGGCTCAGAGTCTTCCATGTGCTCCATTGTATTCTCTCATGTATGGAAAAGATGCTGTTGCACCGGCATGCCCGGGAGGAATGTATGATGATGTGCTGTTCAACCGGAAACCTCCCTATGCAATAAAAGGAGGAGTAAAGGACGCAATTGGATCCACAGGCGGCGCCATATATGCTGTAAGCAATGAGGAAGCTGCCTATTCCCAGTCATTATTTGAAAAAGAAGAAGGCATAGACATAAACCCTGCTGCTGCAGTGGCAGTTGCAGCACTGGTACAGGCGGTAAGAAAAGGAAGCGTGCAGCCGGAGGACCGGATAGTCCTGAACATAACCGGCGGCGGTCAGAAGAGACTGATGCAGGATAGCCCGGTGAGGCTTATCGGGCCATCAGTAAGGGTGTCTGCAAAGGACCCGTGCGCAGAGGATATGATCATAACTACGGTACAGAATAGATTTGGTGTAAAGATATGAACGACGAACTTACTCTAACAATACTTGGCGGTGTCGATAAGGACGGGGTCCCGGAACCTGTGAAGTTCATGGAGGTCAGCAAAGGCGAGATCATAGGCATTGTGGGACCGACCGGCTCGGGCAAAAGCACCCTTATAGATGATATAGAACAGCTTTCCCAGGGCGACACTCCCACAGGCAGGTCCATACTTATCAACGGCAAAAGGCCGGATGCCCGGACCCGTGTGGACCCGCGCAGAAAACTTGTGGCGCAGCTGTCCCAGAAGATGCACTTCCTTGCAGACATGACAGTTGTGGATTTCCTGCACATGCATGCGCGCAGCAGGGGAAAAGGGCCTGAGCTCGTGAACAGGGTCATCGAGCTTGCCAACACCCTGACAGGCGAGCCTATATCCCCTGACCATTACCTGACAGTTCTCAGTGGAGGCCAGTCACGTTCCCTGATGACCGCAGACATCGCAGTCATAAGTGATTCCCCGGTAGTCCTTATAGACGAGATAGAGAATGCAGGCATTAAGAAGCAGGAGGCTCTGAAATTGCTTTCTGGCGAGGGTAAGATAGTTGTTGTGGTAACCCATGATCCTGTCCTGGCCCTCATGGCATCCCGCAGGATAGTTATCCGCAACGGGGCAATGGTGGATATTATCACAACCAGCAGGGAGGAGCAGGATGTATGCGGCAGGATCACCCAGGTAGACAACTGGTTATTGTCCCTGAGGGAAACTATCCGCAGGGGAGAGGTCGTAGAGGAGCTGGCATGAAGCTGGTGGTACTTGCAGGTACTCCGGGTTCCGGTAAGACATCCGTGCTGCTCCATACCATAAGGTCACTCATAAAGAGCGGAAAGAGGCCGGCTGTCGTTAAGGTCGATTGCCTGTGGACTGACGACGACCAGCGTTTCAGTAAGCTTGGCATTCCTGTGCATGTGGGCCTTGCAAAGGACATGTGCCCGGACCACTTCACTATCTATAACACCGATGCCATGCTGGAATGGGGAGCATCCGGCGGCTCTGACATCGTCCTGAATGAAACAGCGGGACTGTGCCTGCGATGCGCCCCCTATCCTGACGAATGCCTTGCCATATGTGTTATAGACGTTACCACAGGCCCCAACACGCCCCTGAAAGTAGGCCCCCTGCTCACCACTGCGGATATAGTTGTCATGACAAAAGGTGATCTCGTCTCCCAGGCAGAGAGGGAGGTATTCAGGGAGAGAGTTCTCGAAGTTAACCCCGGCTGTATCATAGTTGAGGCCAACGGGCTTACCGGAAAAGGGGCTGTCGAACTTGCCGAGCTGGTCACCGGGGGCCCGGACGTGTGTGAGAACATGGTCCTGCGCTACAATCCACCGCTTGCCATCTGTTCTCTGTGCACCGGGGAGACCCGTGTTGCGCGTAAGCATCATATGGGTGTGCTGAGGCAGCTGGACGGCTTCATGGAGTACAGGGGTGAATGAGCATTGAGCGACATCCTGTCACTCCTGCCCGGATATAACTGCGGCAGCTGCGGCTTCAGGCAGTGCAGGGATTTTGCGGCACAGCTGAAGAGCCCGGAGGACCTCCGGCGTTGTCCTTTCCTCGAAAGGGATATCTTCAGGGATAACCTAGGGAAACTGAGCGCCCTTGTAGGTGCTGACATCTCTCCGGAAGAGAAGATCACAGGTATTATAGACGGGCTTGAGGCAGACTTCATGCTTGCTCCCCTCAGGGACGAGTGCTCATGCAGGGAGTTCATCCATCCGTTCAATGGCTCAATTGAAATAAACATCGGCGATCTCCTCCGCTACAGGCCTCTTGGCTGCCCTATCACACATTTTGCAAAGGTCATTGATATCGACCCCGGCATATACACCATACACCTTGTGGGTCCTCTGCATCGTCTGGGCAGAGAGGACTTCAAATTCAAGGATATAGGCCTGTGCATGATACTTGCCTTTGAGGGGCGGGTTTCCAGGGGAAAGCTGCCAAAGGTCGGCCAGACGGTCAAATTCATCCCTGAGTACTGTATGATGCAGAAAGTCCACTCAGGCATGGTAGTGAATGTAGAGGGCAGGGATATACGCATAGAAGGCATAGACCTGAAGGTATGGTGAAAGGCTTTATGTTTGAGCAGGACAGACTGACACCTTCGGAGGCCGTGTACCGGGGTATGAAGGATGCAGGCATTGATTTCATAGTCAGTGTGCCCTGCATCAACCTGAGCGGTCTGATCCTCCTGGCTGACAGGGACCCTTCTGTTACTCACGTGCCTGTGACCAGGGAGGAGGAGGGTGTCGGGGTATGCGCGGGTGCCTATATGGGAGGCAGAAAACCCGCGATGCTGATGCAGAACTCCGGTCTTGGCAATTCCATCAATGCGCTTGCCTCTTTGAACCTTCTTTACGGAATCCCGCTTTTAATGATAATGAGCCATCGCGGGGTTGAAGGCGAGCCTATATGCGCCCAGGTGCCCATGGGACAATTAACTCCCGCACTGCTGGATACTCTTGGCATTCCTTATTTTCTCCCGGATTCAAAGGCCGATGCAGTAAAAAAGATACATGCGGCATGGAAAACAGCAGCTGAAGGGGAAACGCCTTCTGCAGTGCTTTTGCCCATCTCCTTCTGGAGGTAATCAGTGGTAAGCATGAAACGTATCGACGCCATAATGGATATTGCACGGGAGGCAGTACAGAGTGATGCTCTTCTTGTCTGCAATATCGGCATACCCTGCAAGGAGCTATGTAGCGTATGTGATACGCCGAACAACTTCTACATGCTTGGCTCAATGGGTCTTGCCTCTTCCATAGGCCTCGGGCTTGCACTTTCCCTTCCGGGGAGGAAAGTCATCGCCATCGATGGTGATGGTTCGGTGCTGATGAACATGGGGAGCCTGGCAACTATAGCCGCCCAGGCCCCGAAGAATTATCTTCTGGTTATAGTCGATAACGGCTCTTATGGTTCCACAGGCAGTCAGCCTACAGCAACAGCAAAAGGGACCGATCTTGCGCAGGTTGCACGGGGGGCCGGTAACAGGGCTGTCTGCGAGACCGATAACAGTGAGGAGCTCAGGCGCATCCTGGAGAGTACGGATCACGGTATTGTTGTTGTGAGGGCGGACCCCGGAAATGCGGATGTGCCCAATATAGGCATGTGCCCGGAAGATATCCTGCGCAGGTTCATGGGCGTATCGTTTCCACCATCTCGCTCAGTTTGAAAGAACCGTCAAGTATCATCCTCTTGAGCTTTTCTTCAAGCTCCAGAGCCCTTTTACGGTCCGATTGCCTCAGTACTATGGGAACCTCGTGCATCCCGCCTTCCATCTCGAATCTGATGCTCCCGAGATCCGCAGTGAACACGTCCCCGGGGCACAGGGTGGTGCACAGGCCGCAGTTGAAACACAGGTGCCTGTTGATAAAAGGCCTATCATCCCTATAGTGTATCGCATCCATCGGGCAGCATTCTGCAGCCATGCATTTTTCGCACCGGATGCAGGACGAAGGCTTGAACTCGACGGACATGTCAACGTTCTTCCAGCCGTCTGCATAAGTTGTGCCCCCGATCGTCACCCGCCTTTCCACGTCCATTACGGGCATTGGCACCTTCTCATCTGTCAGTGTGACGGCATCAATAACCGACTGGCTGACAACAGGTATGGGTATTGCCCAGGAGACTATGCACTCGGGTCCGGCGGAAGTGGAGAACCCTCCCATGTGAGCAGGGTCCATATCGTGCATATCTGCAAACCCTGTAAGGTTTGGCCTTGCCTGGCTGCTGCGGGTCCCTTCCCCGATGACGAAACCCTGTGCCCCGTTCATCAGCATCCGGGTCCCCACTCCGATGGTCTCAAGATGGGGATCGTTCTTCAGGGGATTGATCTGGCCGCACCCCGAGAATGTCGCAGTCCTCATATCCGGCTCGAACTCCGTTGCATGGAATATGGTGCTGACAGGCTTGCCGGAACAGTTCACAAATGCGGCGTAGTTCTTGAAAGTGTGCCTGGTGGCAAACAGTTTTGCATGAGGCATCCCGTCCAGTGTGACCTCTGTCTGGAAAGCGTCATTCTCATCCGTTATGACTGAGACATCTATTGCCTTTTTTTCTGCCATCTCCCGGAAAAGGTGGCCTGCCCCATATCCGGGGCGCAGGTGTGAGTGAGCGGTGCCGAAAACTATCAGGTCGAGCATCCCGAGACTCTCGTTCGGGCATGGCCCCACATGTGCGGGCACGCCATTAAGGAATACCTTTGAAGCCCTCTTGAAGTGGAAAGTAGTTTCCACCGGAAAAGAAAGCACAGCGTAGGTACCGCTCATTACTGCCCTTGTTGCGGTGGTCACCACGTCAACATCCCTTATCGTGATATCCTCGCCGCTTTGAACAAGTTCACATATTTCCTGTGAGGTCATCACAACTGCTTCATTCTTATCTATCTTCCTTCTGATATCTTTAACAGAACGCTCCATAATACCACCCTGGTGTCCACTCTGCCTGCCGTCTGAAAGAAAAATAGGAATTGATATCTTATATACGCCTCGCTGGTTCAGTCCAGCCCAAGAATACTTGCCAGCTCAAGCCCTTCGCTCCCAATCTCGGAAAGCCTGTCGAAAGCCTCTTGCTTGGTAATGTATTTCTCGGTACGTGTGCCATCGGAAGATTCCACCTTGATGGTTATCTCATTCTTGACATAGCCGCGCTCAGTGGATTCGCGGATTATCTCTCCATACTGCTGGGCTATCAGCTTGAGGCAGTCGAACACTTCATTATTGCGAACGGCATCTCTTCCGTCAAGCATTATCTGGGTCAGGGTCTGAGAGCGTATGAACAGCTCCGCATACTTGCGCAATTCGCTCATGAGGGCCTCAATGTTCCCTATTTTAAGTGATCTGACAAGAGTTTCATCAGATGTTATGTCTATATCACCGAACGTCACCTGGCAGTTTCCATCACTGCAGCTGATCTTGAATTGCTGATCCTTTTTCTTTGTCTCGAAGGTAGCATTTATATGATCGACACCGTCATAATTCACAGAGGTCACAAGGTAATCGGAGACATCGACCATTTTGACCTTGTTCTCCTTATGTATCAGGCCGGACTTTGTCCATGCGGGCAGGAAAAGGTCCCCGTACGCTTCTTTGACTGTAAGCGTGTCATGAGCATAAGTGAGGTCGGATGTATATTCCATACCTGAGAATATTGCTGTCATTGTGCCTCTGAGGAGGCCTTCCTTCATGACAAGATGATACCTGTTAGTTGCTCCGTATATGCCGGACCGGAAAAGAGGGTTAAGGGTGGCAAGGATCTCCTTCTCAATATCATACAGGCCGCTTTCTGAATCGTTCCTTATGAAATCCAGTTTCTGATTAAGGTTCTTCAGTTCCTTTGTGGATGTCATGATACAGGCGTCCATGATAGCGTTACGGCATTCCAGTATTTCCTTGTCCCTTGCGTCTCTGGAAAGCTCATCAACATAAGCCTGGACATCCTTACTGAACTTATCGAGTCCTAATATCCTGGCTTCAAGGGAGGTAACTTCCTCAGATTCATCTTCGCTGAGCTCGATGGCAGAATTCTCCAGAGGGATCACTTTTTTGGCAGTTCCTATGAAGTCATTCAGATCCTGAATAAAATCCCTCTGCAATGGTAATGCAGTTGAGTCCTGGAATGTGTATCTCATCCAAATCCCTTTTTGAAATATACTTCTATTATTATTATGCCCTCATTTCGATTATATATATTTCGATTTAAGGGTTTGGTCACTTTTAATGTTCATATGACGGACCTTACGGTTTCCAATATCATGTTCATATATCTTGCAGCACCGTTCTTCAGGTCCATGGGGTGAAGCTTACCGCTTGAGTAGACTTCCTTAAGCTCTTCGTAACCCCTGCACTGCAGATTTCCTCCGAACTTCTCCGGCCGCTCAAAAACGATCTCTTTATAGCGCGGGCATATATGGTACCTGAACAATTCAAGTACAGGGTTGTTCTCCACTTCTCCGGCAGGACAGAAGGCTTTTTTCATCTTGGCATTGATCTCTGTCTCGGAGTCATCCACAGAGATGAAATTATCATTGGAAGAGGACATCTTATTGCCGTCGAATCCCAGGATGATGGGTGTATGGATGCACAGGGGGGCATTGAAACCCAGTACAGGAAGCCCTTCTCTTGCAAGCATGTGAATCTTGCGCTGGTCGATGCCGCCGACCGCAACGTCAACACCCAGCATTGCAATGTCAATTGCCTGCATGATCGGGTAAACCATCTGGGACACCTTCGGGTCTTCCATCTGGCGCCCGACCTCGTCCATGCTCCTCCTGGCCCTGCTAAGAGATGTGATACGGGTGAGTTTAAGGACGTTGAGCATATAATCCGGTTTGAGCTGGTAATCTGACCCGTAGACGAAGTTCGTCTCTTTGGGATCCAGTCCCAGGGCAATGAAACAGCGCTTGTTATAGTCGGCGATCTCACGGACCTGTTCAAGCGTTCCTTTCTGGTTGAGGTATGCGTGGACATCTGCCAGCAATACCGTTATCTTAAAACCCGCTTTCTGGAGGTCGAGGAGCTTGTTGACTGTCAGCACGTGTCCCATATGGATCTTGCCGCTAGGTTCGTACCCCACATAAGCAGTAGGATGCTCTTTTGTTTCCAGGAGTGTTTTCAGCTCCTCTTCTGTTACTATTTCCTGTACGTTCCTCATTATAAGTTCAAGTCTTTCCATAGGTTCACCGTTGCAATCGTGTGCTGTATAATTGCCTATCTCCTTAAATGCTTTTTCTCAGGTTGCCACTCCGGTCCTTCTGCCCGAGCAGGCCCTCAATAAAAACAGCTCCCTCTGCAGACTTGAAAAGTGGCAGCTCCCACTCCTGCTTTACCCGGGAACGGATGGCCAGCGTTTCCTCTTTCAGGTGTGGATTAAAACCTGGGATCTCATACTCTTCCTTGAGCACCATGATCCCCCGCCTCTGCCATGCAGGAACTGCAGCTATGTTAGTCCCCCGGCTGAAGAGCATCTCATGCATCTGCACGGACCTTTTGTTTAAAAGCAGTTCCGAAGCATCTCTTTCCTCCATGCCTTCGGAAAGGAGCGCGTAGTATGCATGTGAATTGATGCAGTTACGCCATGCTTCGGCCTGTCTCCATATCAGGTATTCTCCAATGAGATGCCCATGTACGGGTATAACCCTGGAATCAAATGAGAAAGGCTCATCGGGCCTGAGCAGCATTGTAAGTGCACTGCTGATAAATGACGGTATCACGGAATCAAGTTTCTCTATCCTGCCATCAAAGGCAACCTCATTGAAAAAGAAGCTGATCTCGTCGGAAAATGTGTATGCAAGCACAGGGCTCAGACCACTGTGCCTGAAAAAGAGTTCAACGGCATCCGCCATCGCAGATGCGAACTTTATATCATAAGGTTTTTCAAATCCCATGCGTGATAGCACATGCTTGAAATTGCGGCCATCGACGCGCACAATCACAGGCGGTACGCAATAAAGATCTGAGTAGATCTCTCGCCTTTTCATAGGCCTTTCATTCTTCAGGCTCTGTTTTCGCAGGCTTTTTGAACCTGTTCACTATGTTCCTGATAAGAACTATGTCGCCGGTTGTAACTACCCATCTGTAGGGTATTATAACACCCTTTGAAGTGAAGTCGAATATGTCCCTGTTGATGGAAGAGACGGCTATCCCTGTTACTGTCCTTTCATCAACATCCAACACAAGATCGGCAACCTTGCCCACATATGTGCCTGTATCGGTGTAAATGTTCAATCCGAAAAGTGAAGTTATGTCTGCACGCATGGTATCCCTTCTTACTATTATTTACTTATATATCAATATTTGTATGTAAGTGCCGGTGCCTTATTTCTTTTTCTATTGCTATTCGTTAATACTGCTATCATCATATTTATATTTTTAATATGCTGTTGCGAACATCTTCTGCAGACCGCTTCAACGCCTGCTCCTGTTCGCATGTAAGCTCAAGTTCGATTATGTCTTCAGCTCCTCTTTTCCCTATCTTCGCAGGGACACCCAGACAAATATCCTTCAGGCCGTACTCACCGTCAAGATAGACCGATGCAGGCACTATTCTTTTTGTATCCTTGAGGATCGCTTCGGACATGATCGCAGCTGCCGCAGACGGTGCGTAGAACGCACTTCCGGTCTTCAGGTGACCCACTATCTCGGCCCCGGCATTAACGGTCCTTTGTACTACCTTTTCAATAGTGTCCTTATCCATCAGTTGCGGCAACGGTATTCCAGAGACTGTTGTGTATTGCGGCAGAGGCACCATGGAATCCCCGTGCCCGCCAAGGACCATTGCGCTGACATCATTTACATTGCATCCTGTCTCTTTTGCGACAAAGGTTGCGAACCTGCTAGAATCCAGCAGCCCGCTCATTCCAAATACCCTTCCCCTTTCCTGTTGTGAGCACATCACAGCCGCATATGTTGTCACATCAAGGGGGTTTGTTACTGTCATTATGATAGCATCAGGCGTATGCTCCTGAATGTGGCCGCATACTTCCCGGATGATCCTTATATTAGTTGCAAGCAGGTCGTCCCTGTTCATCCCGGGCTTCCGGGCGATACCCGCAGTAATAATAACAATATCAGATTCCTCGATATCCCTGTAATCATTCGTACCTGCGATGTCCACATTGTATCCCATGATGGGTGCTGCCTGGGCGATATCCAGTGATTTGCCCTGCGCCAGGCCTTCCACAACATCCAGCATCATAACATCCGCAATATCAAGTTCCGCAAGGCGCTGCGCTGTCGTAGCCCCCACGTTCCCGGCTCCTATTATTGAGACCTTCATACATTATCACTAATCAGTTATCAAGTTCCACTTATCAGTTCATACCCTTAGGCTTTTATCTCTAACCCGGGGTGCATTATGTAAAGAACGATCGTATTTGTAAATTTCCCGGTGGAACGTTATGATTTATCATATATGAGACCCAACAGATGAAATGAAAACACATGCTTACCAGTACATACATCCATATTCCCCGGGTAGGTACCACGGTGGAGAAAAAGATATGGGCAAGCGGCATCAGGACGTGGGATGAGTTCCTAGGCCGAAAGGATGACCTTCCCATTCCACGGTCCAGGATAGAGCTTATCACTCCCGGAATAGAGGAGTCCAGGGAACGGTTGCTTTGCCGGGACTGCGGATTTTTTGCCAGGTCCCTTCCGGGAGCGGAGCATTGGCGTGCATTTCCTGAACTGGGGGATAAAGTGGCTTATGTGGATATTGAGACCACCGGCCTCTCTCCCGGTCATTCGCACATCACGGTCATCGGCATATACGATGGAAAAGAGGCAAAGACATTCGTCCGGGATATTGACATGGATAACATCGTGGAAGAGTTCGAGAAATACGATTTCCTTGTCACTTTTAACGGAGCAAGGTTCGATCTTCCTTTTATCAGGCGGGAGTTCCCGCAGGTTGACCTGAACAAGCTTCATGCGGACCTGATGTATCCCCTGAGGCGCATCTCCCTGACAGGCGGCCTCAAAAAGATAGAGGTAGAGCTTGGCATTACCAGAAGTGAAGATGTTGCAGGGATCACCGGCTTTGACGCGGTGCGCCTGTGGCACCAGTACAAGGCAGGAGATCAGGAAGCCCTTGAACTGCTCCTGGAATACAACCGGGCCGATATTGTAAATCTTGAGACGATAATGCAGATGACCCTTCCCAGATTCATAGACAACAAATTTGCAGACTGCATCTGATATGGTTACTGACCTGAGTAAGATACCTGATTCTCCTGGCGTATATCTCATGAAAGATGTGTCAGGGGATATTATCTATGTAGGGAAGGCTATTTCCCTTTCCCGAAGGGTGCGCTCTTATTTCCAGTCCTCTGCCAGTCATACACCCAAGACAAAGGTGCTTGTCAGGCAGATAGAGGATCTCGAATTCATCCTGACTGATACCGAAATAGACGCTCTTGTACTTGAAGCGAACCTTATCAAAAAATATAAGCCCCGATACAATGTGCGGCTGAAGGATGACAAACGCTACCCTTATATCAAGGTCACTGTCAGTGAGAAGTTCCCGCGCATATTCATGACCCGCAGGAGACTGATGGATAATGCCCTCTATTTTGGTCCCTATACCAATTCAAGGGCTATCCGCAGCACCTTGGAGCTTATATCAGGGATATTCCAGTTGCGCAAGTGCAGAAAGCCTATCCAGCCAGGCAAGACCAGACCCTGTCTCAATTATCACATAAAGCTCTGTACTGCTCCGTGCAGGGGAGTAATGGAAGAGGAAGAATACAGGGCGCGTATCATGCAGGCCGTGCGTTTTCTGAAAGGCGACACCTCGGGCCTGCTAAAGCAGCTGGAAGAGAGGAT
>Ga0209347_1001562_pt1 | contig 35836 bp, 32 predicted proteins | sample AutmiccommuBRH23_FD_187382 | JGI IMG/M metagenome (GOLD analysis project Ga0209347, IMG submission 187382) | Deep subsurface microbial communities from Mt. Terri, Switzerland - Autotrophic microbial communities BRH/23 (SPAdes) (version 2) | ecosystem: Environmental > Aquatic > Deep subsurface >...
GACGTCGAAGGCCTTGTCCGCGATCAGACCGCCGAAGGTGGTGGTGTCGATCAGCGACGCCACGCCGATCGTGTCGTGACGCTGACCGGGCAGGAGCTCGAACCTCACCAGGTTCCCCAGCGCATCGTTGAGCGCAACGATCCTGGTCGTGACCCCGCCGCGTGAGGCGCCTATGGCCTGGCTTCGGGGCCCCCTTTTGCGCCCTGCCCGTGGCGGTGGACCTTTAGTGGATCGCGTAAATGAGAATGAACGCGACCCACTCCACCCTTCTGATTTCGCATGTCCAGACGCGCAAAGCCGGTTCCCGCTTTTGCGCGACATGCCCTAGCCGGCGCCGAATATCGTCCGGCCGAACAGGTCCAGATCGATGTTGCCGCCGGTCAGGATGACCGCCACGCGCCGGCCGCGCATCGTCGCGCGCTCGCGCATCAGCCCGGCCAGCGCGGCCGCGCCCGCGCCCTCGGCAAGGTTGTGGGTGGTGCGCCACAGCATCCGCATCGCCTCGGCGATCTCGTCGTCGTCGACGGCGACGATGCGCGCGGCGCCGGGCCCGTAGATCGCCAGCGCCTCGGGCGAGGGCACGCGGGTGGCGATGCCGTCGGCGAAGGTGTCGGCGCGCGAGGTCTCGATCACGCGGCCGGCCTCGAGCGACAGCTTGTTCGCCGGCGCGCCGGTGGCCACGACACCCACCACCTCGGTTTTCAGCCCCAGCGCGTCGCGCGCCGCGATCAATCCGCACAGCCCCGAGCCCATCCCGACCGGCACATAGACCGTATGCAGGTCGGCCACGGCGTGAAACAGCTCCCACCCGTAGGTGGCCACGCCGCGCACCAGTTCGCGGTGGAACGAGGGCACCGCGAACAGCCCCTCGTCGCGGGCCGCCGCCTCGGCCGCGCCGCGCGCCTCGTCGAAATCGCGCCCGACCTCGACCAGTTCCGCCCCGAAGGCGTGCATGGCCGCGTTCTTCTCGGCCGAATTGCCGTGCGGGACATAGATGCGCGCGGCCAGCCCCGCCGCCTTCGCCGCCCGCGCCTGGCTCTGGCCGTGGTTGCCGCGGGTGGCGGTGACGATGCCGTGCACGCCGGGGTGTTCGCGCTTGAGCCAGTCGATGAAGGTGATCCCGCCGCGGATCTTGAACGCCCCGGTCGGCGTGTGGTTCTCGTGCTTGACCCAGACCTCGGCGCCGACCTCGGCCTGCAGCAGCGGCCAGGCGAATTGCGGTGTCGGCGGCATCTCGGCGTGAACGCGGTCGGCGGCCGCGGCAAGGGCGTCGGCGGTGAAATACGGCGAAGCCATGGGGGGATCCTCAAGTCTGGTGCGGGTGGTCGGATTCGAACCGACACTCCTTGCGGAAGAGGTGTTTGAGACCTCCGCGTCTACCGTTCCGCCACACCCGCGCCGCCCAAGCTATACGGGCGCGCCCGGCGGGCATCAAGCGGCGGCGGGCGGGAAATTCGCCTGACCGCAGGTTCAAGCCCGCCATGCGCCGCCATCGCGCCCACGATCCCGACCGCTGCCTCGGCGCCTTCGCCGTTGCCGCATTGGTCGAGGTCGAACGCCGCTTCGCCGAGCCGGGCGCGCCGGCCGCCCCTAGAGCGGATCGCGTTCATTCGCATTCACGCGACCCACTCCAACCTTCTGATTTCGCATGTCCGAGCAGCGCAAGACCGGTTCTTGCTTTTGCGCGACATGCTCTAGTCGCGAAAGTTGCGGCTGTCCTTGATCTGGTCCCAGGCCCAGACGACCTCTTGCAGGCGGTCTTCGTCGGCACGGTTGCCGGCGTTCATGTCGGGATGAAGATCCTTCACCAGGCTTTTGTATTGCTTGCGTATCTCGCTGCGCGAGGCGCTTTCGCGGGCACCGAGGATCTCCAGCGCGCGGCGCTCGGTCGGGGGCAGGCGACGGCTGCCGGAGGGCGCCGGCTGCGCGGTGCCCCGCTCGCCCAGCACCTCGTGCGGGTCTTCGATGCCAAGGCGGTGCCAGGCCCGCGTCTCGGCGCTGCCGAAGGGCCGCGTCGCGCGCCCCCACACCCGGTCGGCCTCGGTGCTGCGGGCGAAATCCTCTTCGGTCTGGCCGGTGAAGAAGTTCCATTTGAGATTGTATTCGCGCACATGCTCGCGGCAGAACCACAGGTATTCGTCGAGATGGTCGGGCGAGCGCGGGGCGCGGTATTGCCCCGGTTCGGTGCACCCCGGATGTTCGCACACGCGCGTCGATGTCTCGAACGCGCCGGACATGCCGCGCCGACCCTTGCCGCGCCGCTTCTTGTCGGTCGACACGCGCAGATCGAAATCGAACGGGGGTTGCTTGGACATCGGCACACCTTTTCGACTCAGGCGGCACAGTCTAGGTTTTTCGCCGCGGGATTGAAGGTCTTGACAGAAGGATTCGCGCGAAATGACGATTGCCGACGAGATTGCCGCGCGGCTCGAGGCCGCCTTCGCCCCGGAAGAGCTTGCGGTGCGCGACGACAGCGCCCGCCACGAGGGCCATGCCGGCTGGCGGCCGGGGGGCGAGACGCATTTCCACGTCACCATCCGCGCCGCGTCGCTGCGCGCCCGCCCGCTGATCGAGCGCCACCGCGCGGTGCACGCGGCCCTCGGCCCCGACCTGATCGGGCGCATTCACGCGCTGGCGCTGTCGGTGGGCTGAGCCCGCGCCGACGGCCGTCAGCTATCGCCCTCGGGTGCGCGGTCGCGGCGGAACGGGGTGATCTTGGGCGCGCGGCCCTCGGGGGCGTCGGCCACGAGGCTGCGGCCAAGCCCTTCGGCCGACATCGGATCGGCCGGCGGCGGCGGCGCGGCCACGGGCGTGGCGGGCTCGTCGCCAAGGTCGGCAACCCCGGCCGGCGCGCGCAGCGCCGGGGGCACCGTCGTCTCGTCGAGGATCGGCAGTGCGCGTTCGGCGTCCAGCGCGCGGCGGAACACCAGCACGCTTACTTGCACCGTGGTGCGCCCGGTCAGCCCCGCGCGTTCCTCGCACGGCAGCGTGTCGGCGCGCACGAATTCCCAGCCGTCGGCGGCCTGCGCGTTCATGGTCTCGGTCAGCGCCAGCGCGAAGCGCTCGGGCGTGGTCTTGGCGCCGCGCGCCTTGCGGCCCCGGTTCGGCGCCGGCACGACGCGGTATTCATAGCCTTGCATGGCGTTCCCCGCTCTCCAGATCGGGGCCGGTCTAGCGGATTCGCGCCCGCCGCAACAGGCCCGTTCAGCGCACGATCGGTTCCAGCGCATCGTAGCCGGCCGCCTCGCCCCCCCAGGCGATCGTGGCCAGGCTGTCGGGCTTGACCCGCAGCGCCGCCATCCCGGCGCGGGTGACAAGGCGGCGATGCGCGACCACCCCCTCGGGGTCGGTCCAGGGCGCCAGCGGGTCGCCGGAAAGGACGGTGCAGCGGAAATAGAGGTCGACCTGGTGAAAGCTGCCGGCGGGGTCGTGGAACTCGTTCACCAGGCACGGCGCGCCGACGGCGATGGCAAGCCCGGTTTCCTCGTGCACTTCGCGCGCGAGGTTGTCGGGCAGGCTGGCCCCGGCCTCGACCCCGCCGCCCGGCGCGCACCACAGGTCGGTCCGCCCGGGCCAGGCGTTGACCAGCAAAAGCCGGCCCCGCACCAGGATGATCGCCCGGACGGCCAGGCGGGGGGCGCGGGATTTGAGTATTTGGGCCAAGGTGAAGGGGGGGCTCAGCGCACGCCGAGGTCGGCGAGGGTGGCGGCAAGGTCCGGCGGCAGGCGCGCGCTTGCGGGATCGCTGCGCAGGTCGGCCGGGGCGTCGGCGGGGGCGAGGTAGCGCCAGCCCTGAAACGGGCGGCGCGGTGCCGCTTCGGTGCGGATCACCGCGCGGTCGAGCACCAGCGCGCAGCGCACGATGCCATCGGCGCCGCGGCGTTCATCGAGCCCCACGAGGCGCTGGCGGGCAAGGATCAGGCCGCGGAACACCCAGTAGAGCGAGCCGCCGGCCAGCAACTCGTCGCCGCGCCTCGGCCACATCCTTGTGACGTGGACCGGGTTGGCCGCGCCGGTCTCGGCCAGGCGGGCCGCCTGCCACGCGACAAGGTCATCCACGCCGTCGGCGCCGACGCAGAGTTTCACAAGATTTACATGGTCCGTCATGCCCGCCCCCCAGCGCTTGCGTCCAGTATAGGCGGAAAGGCGGCGGGTTCAATTGACCGCGGCCGGGCGGGCGCCTATCTTGGGCGTCCTTCCTCCGAACAAATGGACCAACATTGGTTCGGAGGAAGACCAGCGCGAGGTAGCTCAAACGGATAGAGCCCCGGCAATCTAGGCCAGTTCGTCTTGCAGGCGAACAAAGGTACTACCGGGAGGTTGCAGGTTCAAGTCCTGCCCTCGCGCCCATACATCATCCACCGAGGACCACACGCCCCATGAGCCGTTTCGCCGCCCCCATCGCCGAGCAGATCTGGGACATGAAATACCGCCTCAAGGCCGAGGACGGCACCCCGCTCGATGCCTCGATCGAGGATACCTGGCGGCGCATCGCCCGGGCGCTGGCCGCGGTCGAGGCCGATCCGGCGGCGTGGGAGGGGCGATTCTACGACGCGCTCGAGGATTTCCGCTTTCTGCCCGCCGGCCGGATCGTGGCCGGCGCCGGCACCGGGCGCAGCGTGACGCTGTTCAACTGCTTCGTGATGGGCACCATCCCCGACAGCATGGAAGGCATCTTCGAGATGCTGAAGGAGGCCGCGCTGACGATGCAGCAGGGCGGTGGAATCGGCTACGATTTCTCGACCATCCGGCCGCGCGGCGCGCCGGTGACCGGGGTCGCGGCGGACGCCTCGGGGCCGCTGTCGTTCATGGACGTGTGGGACGCGATGTGCCGCACGATCATGTCGGCGGGCTCGCGGCGCGGCGCCATGATGGCGACGATGCGCTGCGACCATCCCGACATCGAGGCGTTCATCGCGGCCAAGCAGGACGCGGCGCGGCTGCGGATGTTCAACCTTTCGGTGCTGGTCACCGATCCGTTCATGGCGGCGGTCAAATCCGACGGGGCGTGGGATCTGGTCTTTGACGGCAGGGTCTATCGCACCATTCAGGCGCGCGATCTGTGGAACCGGATCATGCGCGCCACCTACGATTATGCCGAACCGGGCGTGATCTTCATCGACCGCATCAACGCGATGAACAACCTCGCCTATTGCGAGACCATCGCGGCCACGAATCCGTGCGGCGAGCAGCCGCTGCCGCCCTATGGCGCCTGCCTGCTGGGGTCGATCAACCTTGCGCGGCTGGTGATCGACCCGTTCGGCTCGAAGGCGCGGCTGGATGCGGCGGGGCTGAAGGACCTGGTGCGCGTGGCCGTGCGGATGATGGACAACACCGTCGATGCCAGCCGCTTTCCCCTGCCGCAGCAGGCCGAAGAGGCGCGCGCAAAGCGCCGGATCGGGCTGGGTGTGACCGGGCTGGCGGATGCGCTGCTGATGCTGGGGCTGCGCTATGGATCGGACGCGGCGGCGCGGCAGACGGAGATCTGGATGCACAAGATCGCCTGCGCGGCCTACCTCGCCTCGGTCGATCTGGCGCGCGAAAAGGGCGCGTTCCCGCTGTTCGACGCCGAGAAATTCCTGGCCTCGGGCACCATGCAGCAGATGGATGAAAGCGTGCGCGAAGCCATTCGCGCCCACGGCATCCGCAACGCGCTGCTGACCTCGGTCGCGCCCACCGGCACGATCAGCCTTTATGCGGGCAATGTCTCCAGCGGGATCGAGCCGGTATTCGCCTATGCCTACCGCCGCAAGGTGCTGCAAAAGGATGGCTCGCGCACGGAGGAAGAGGTGGTCGATCACGCCGTGCAGATGTGGCGCGACCTGCACGGCGACGCGGCCCTGCCCGACCACTTCGTCAACGCGCAGACCCTGCCGCCGCTGGATCATGTCAAGATGCAGGCGGCCGCGCAGAAATGGGTGGATTCGTCGATTTCCAAGACCATCAACTGCCCGGCCGACATCTCGTTCGACGATTTCAAGGAGGTCTACATGGCCGCCTGGGATCTTGGCTGCAAGGGCTGCACCACCTACCGCCCGAACGAGGTGACCGGCAGCGTGCTGGCGGTGTCGCCCGCCGCCGCGCCGGCCGCGCCGCCGCGCCCGGCGGATGGCGAGGTGGTCTACCTGTCCGAACCGCTCGACCGGCCGGCAGCGCTGGAGGGCACCACCTACAAGCTGCGCTGGCCCGGCTCGGAGCACGCGATCTACATCACCATCAACGACATCGTGGCGGGCGGGCGGCGGCGGCCGTTCGAGGTGTTCATCAACTCCAAGAACATGGAGCATTACGCCTGGACGGTGGCGCTGACGCGGATGATCTCGGCGGTGTTCCGGCGCGGCGGCGACGTGTCGTTCGTGGTCGAGGAACTCAAGGCGGTGTTCGACCCGCGCGGCGGGGCGTGGATGGAGGGGCGCTATGTGCCCTCGATCCTCGCGGCGATCGGCGGGGTGATCGAGCGCCACCTGGTGGCGATCGGCTTCATCGACGGCGAGGGGCTGTCGCTCAAGTCCGACCCCTACCCCGCCCCCGACGGCCCCACCCGCCCGCGCCCCGATGCCTGCCCGTCGTGCGGGGCCTACGAGATGGTGATGATCGAGGGCTGCAAGACCTGCCGCGCCTGCGGCCATTCCAAATGCGCCTGAGGGGCGGCGGCTACAGCAGCGCCTCCATCTGGAACAGCCACACCGCCGCCGGCACCGGCGCCACCGCCAGCACCACCGTCAGCAGCATCGTGCGCGGGCCGAACAGGCCGCTCAGCCCGGCCACCAGCGCGATGCCGCCGCCGCCGCCCAGCAGCGCGCTGCCGGGCAGGTTGAACAGCCCCGCCAGGATCAGGTAGCGCCAGCGCACCGCGTAGGGGGCCAGCCGCCGCGGCAGGTGGCGGCGCAGCAGCGCGAGGCGCTGCAACTCGGGCAGCGGCTCGACCGTCTCGAGCAGCCGGCACGCGCGGCGCAACCCGAGGTCGGCGAAGGTGCGGTGCAGGATGCGGTAGGGCATGTGGCGCCCGATCAGGAACGCCAGCATCAGCCCGATCACCGTCGCGGAATAGACGAAGGGCGCGATCCACGCCCCCTCCATCGCCAGAATCGCGATCCCGATCTCGACCCCGGGCACGAAAGGCACCGCCAGCAGCACCGCATAGGCCACCAGCAGCAGCCCCAGCAGCCCAAGCCGCACGCCGGCGCCGGCGCCGGCCTCGGCCAGGGCGCCGGTGCGCGCGACCACCGCCCCCAGCGCCAGATGCAGCCCGTAGGCGATGACGATCACCGCCGCCAGGCGCAGCGCCGTGCGCCCCCAGCGCCGCCAGTGCGGCTCGGCCAACGGATCATCCATCGCGGGTTCCCGCCGCTCCGCCCCGCCGGGCGGCCTTGTGGCGCATCATCGCTCCCGTCCCCCCCCCGGGCCGCCGCGCGGCGCGCCGGGTCTTCCTGCGCGCCCGGCCGGACGAGCCGTCCCGCGATCCATCCGTGACGATGCCGCGCGCGTGCGCCGGCCGCCACGGGCGATCACCGATTATGACCATATTGTGATCCCCCCGGGCGCCAGAACTTCCTAGCCTTTCCTTATGGATCGGCGCGACATGCGCGGGTGTCCGGCGCGGCCCCGGCACGGCCCCGCCGGCGCTGGCGCGCGCCGCGCGCCCGACATGCCCACCACGTTCCGACAGGAGATCGCCTTGTCCACCGCCCCGCCCCGTTCCGGCCACCGCCTGCCGCCGCACCGCGCCCGGGTGGCGGCGCTTGCCGCAGCCTTCGCCCTCGTCGCCGGCCCCGCGCCGGCCCAGGGCAGCGCCGATGCCGCCGACGCCGCCCCGCCCGCCGAACCCGCCACCCTTGCCGAGGCCGAGCGGAGGATGTTCGGCCGCGACGACGACACCGCCTTCGCCGCCCTGCTGTGGGAGGTGATGAAGGCCGAACGCCTTGCCGGGCCCGATCCGATCCGCTCCTACCCCTACGAGGGGGTGCCGCCGCATGGCGTGCTGCTCGAGATCTTCTACGCCTCGGCCCGCGTCGACGGGCAGAGTGGCGCGCTGATCGTCAAGCGCAACTACGGCCCCGAGGCGGTCACCCGCGACGAGATCATCGCCGACCCCGAGGCGCATCTGAACGGCATCACGGTGATGTTCCGCCGCGCCCCCGGCTGGGACGCCGGGGTTCAGGACTGGTTCTTCGCCGACTACCTCCCCGACGGCACCCTGACGCGAACCGACGCGGGCACGCCCAACGCCGGCGCGGTGGGCAAGAACCTCGACCGGGGCTGCGCCGCGTGCCACATCGCCGCCGCCGGCGGCGACTTCGTGTTCACCGCCGACTATCCGCTGCACTAGGGCCTGTCGCGCAGAACCGGTTCCCGCTTGCCCGCGACATGCTCCGAGCTGCTGCGAACCGCGCGCCCGAAGCCCCCGATCAGCCGAACATCAAAGCGATCCGGATGGTCCGACGCTTTCGCCCGATCCGTCATCGGCCATATGCGACGGCCCTGGCCGGATGGCCGGCGCCGATGGACAGGCGCCGGCGGGCGCTGCTAGGTTCGGGCCAGTCCTTGCCGAGGCCCAGCATGCGTCTTGCCCTTCCGCTCGCCCTCGCGGCGCTTCTCGCCGCCCCCGTCGCCGCGCAAACCTGCGGCGGGCCGTTCCCCGCCTTCCTCGACGGCATCCGCGCCGAGGCGGCGGCGCGGGGCCTGCCGCCCGCGGCCACCGCCGCCTTCCTGCGCGGCGCGGCGCAGGACGCGGGCGTGCTGCGCGCCGACCGCGCGCAGGGCATCTTCCAGCGCGATTTCCTCGACTTCTCGCAACGCCTGATCAGCCGGAACCGGCTGACCAACGGCGCCCTCAACGCCGAGCGGCACGCCGCGACGCTGGCCCGGGCCGAGCGCGAGTTCGGCGTCCCGCGCGGGGTGCTGCTGGCGTTCTGGGCGTTCGAGACCGATTTCGGCGCGGTGCAGGGCGAGTTCAACACCCGCAACGCGCTGCTCACCCTGGCCCACGATTGCCGTCGGCCCGAGCTGTTCCGCCCGCAGGTGTTCGCGGCGATCGAACTGGCCGCGCAGGGCGGGCTCGATCCCGCCACCACCACCGGCGCCTGGGCGGGCGAGATCGGGCAGGTGCAGATGCTGCCGGCCGACATCCTCGCGCACGGGGTCGACGGCGACGGCGACGGGCGGGTGACGTTGAAATCCTCGGCCGCCGACGCGCTGCTGTCGGCGGCCTCCAAGCTGCGCGCGCTGGGCTGGCGGGCGGGCGAGCCGTGGCTGCACGAGGTGGCGCTGCCCGAGGGGCTCGACTGGGCAAGGACCGGCCTCGACACCGGGCTGCCGGTGGCCGAATGGGAACGGCGCGGGGTGCGCGCGCGCAACGGGCGGCTGGCGCGGGGGCTTACGGCCTCGCTGCTGCTGCCGCAGGGGCGCAAGGGGCCGGCGTTCCTGGCCTATCCCAATTTCGCGGTGCTGTTCGCGTGGAACCAGAGCTTCGTCTACGTCACCACCGCGGCCTATTTCGCAACGAGGCTCGAGGGCGCGCCGGTCTATGCCGCGGGCAACCCCGAGCCGGGCCTCGGCCCCGAGCAGATGCGCGCCCTGCAACGGCTGCTGGCGACGCGCGGCCACGATGTCGGCGGGATCGACGGCATCCTCGGCGCGCGGACACGGGCGGCGGTGCAGGCCGAACAGCGCCGCCTCGGGCTCCCCGCCGACGCCTGGCCCACGCCCGGCCTGCTCGCCCGCCTCGGCGGCTGAGCCCCTGCGGCCGAGCGCCCTTGCCGAGCCCTTGACAGCGGGGCCGCGGGGGGCAAACTGAAAGTGAACAAAATGCGAACAATCCCCCGGACCGATGCCCTTCGCCGAGCTTTGCGCCACCTCGAACTTCACCTTTCTGACCGGCGCCTCGCACCCCGAGGAGATGGTGCGCCGGGCGGCCGAACTGGGCCTGCCGGCGCTGGCCATCGCCGATGACGACAGCGTCGCGGGGATCGTGCGCGCCCACGCCGAGGCCCGCCGGCTGCGGCGCGAGCACGGCCACGCCCCGCGCCTGATCCCGGCGGCGACGCTGTGGCTTTCCCCCCCCGGCGGCGGTGCGGGCGGCGGCCGGGCAAGTGAGTATTTTTGCCAAGATGAAGGGGAATGCGCGCGCCCTGCCCTTCATCTTGGTCCAAATACTCCCGCCGGAGGCGTCCCGAACCCGCCGCGCGCGGTGACGCCGGGGGGACGGATGGCGGTCACCGTCCTGCCCCGCGACCGCGCCGCGTGGGGGCGGCTCTGCCGGCTGCTGACGCTGGGGCGGCGGCGGGCGCCCAAGGGGGCGTGCCACCTCGACGACGACGACCTGGCCGAATGGGGCGAGGGGTTGGAGCTGGTCCTGCACCCGCCGCCACGGGCGCCGCGGCCGGGCGGCGGCGCGGGCGGATGGTGGCCACGGGCGGAACGGCTGGCGCGCCGCTTTGCAGGGCAGGTCTCGGTGGCGATGGCGCCGGCCTACGACGGGACCGATGCCGCGCGCCTCGATGCCGTCGCGGCGCTGGCGGCGGGGCTGGGCGTGCCCGCCCTCGCCACCGCCCGGCCGATGATGCATGTCGCCGCGCGCCGCGCGCTGGCCGACGTGCTGACCGCCATCCGCACCGGCACACGCGTCGACGACCTCGGCCGCGCCGCGCTGGCCAATGCCGAGCGGCGGCTGCGCTCCGAGGCCGAGATGCGCCGCCTTCTCGCCGGCCATGCCGGCGCCATCGCGCAGGCCGGCGCGGTGGCCGCGCGGGCGGCCTTCTCGCTTGACGAATTGCGCTACGAATACCCCTCCGAGGTTACCGCGGGCGAGGCGCCGGACGCCCGCCTTGCCCGGCTGGCCAAAGCCGGGCTTGCCCGCCGCTATCCCGCCGGCCCGCCCGCGAAGGTGCGCGCGCAGATGGACCACGAGCTGGCGCTGATCGCCCGGCTTGGCTACGCGCCCTATTTCCTGACCGTCAACGACATCGTGGCCTTCGCCCGGGGCGAGGGCATCCTGTGCCAGGGGCGCGGCTCGGCGGCCAATTCGGTGGTCTGCTACGCGCTGGGGGTGACATCGGTCTCGCCCGAGGTCGGGACCATGGTGTTCGAGCGTTTCGTGTCCGAGGCCCGCGACGAGCCGCCCGACATCGACGTCGATTTCGAGCACGAGCGGCGCGAGGAGGTGATCCAGCACATCTATGCGAAATACGGCCGCCACCGGGCCGGGCTGTGCGCCACCGTGATCCACTATCGCGGCAAGCGCGCGGTGCGCGAGGTCGGCCGCGCGATGGGGCTTTCGGCCGACACCGTCGCGGCGATGTCGAGCCAGATCTGGGGCTGGGGCAGCCCGGCGGGCACCGGGGAGGGGCGGCTGCGCGAGATCGGGCTCGACCCCGCCGACCGCCGCCTGGCGCTGACGCTGCGGCTGATCGCCGAGATCCAGGGCTTTCCGCGCCACCTGTCGCAGCATGTCGGCGGCTTCGTGATCACCGAGGGCCGGCTGGACGAGCTTGCCCCGGTCGAGAACGCGACGATGGAGGGGCGCACCGTCATCCCCTGGGACAAGGACGACCTCGACGCGCTGGGGATCCTCAAGATCGACATCCTTGCGCTGGGGATGCTGACCTGCATCCGCAAGGCGTTCGACCTGGTCGCGGCCCACCACGGCCGCCGGCCGAGCCTGGCCGGCCTGCCCGCCGAGGATGCCGCCACCTACGAGATGCTGTCGCGCGCCGACAGCCTGGGCGTGTTCCAGGTCGAAAGCCGGGCGCAGATGAACTTCCTGCCGCGGATGCGGCCGCGCTGCTTCTACGACCTCGTCATCCAGGTTGCGATCATCCGCCCCGGCCCGATTCAGGGCGACATGGTTCATCCCTACATCCGCCGCCGCCATGGCGAGGAACGGGTCAGCTTTCCCTCCGACGCGCTGGGCGCGGTGCTGGGCAAGACGCTGGGGGTGCCGCTGTTCCAGGAGCAGGCGATGCAGATCGCCATCGTCGGCGCGGGCTTTTCCCCCGACGAGGCCGACCGGCTGCGCCGGGCGCTGGCCACCTTCCGCCGCCACGGCAACGTCACCGAGCTGCGCGAGCGGTTCCTGTCGGGAATGGCCGCGAACGGCTATCCGGCCGAGTTCGCCGAGCGTTGCTTCGCGCAGATCGAGGGCTTCGGCTCCTACGGCTTTCCCGAAAGCCACGCCGCCAGTTTCGCGCTGCTGGTCTATGCCTCGGCGTGGCTGAAGCGCCATCACCCCGGGATCTTCGCCTGCGCGCTGCTCAATTCGCAGCCGATGGGCTTCTATGCCCCGGCGCAGATCGTGCGGGACGCGCGCGCGCACGGGGTCGCGGTGCGCCCGGTGTGCATCAACGCCAGCCGCTGGGACAACGCGATGGAGCCCGACGGCGGCGGCGGGCTGGCGCTGCGGCTGGGGTTTCGGCAGGTGCGCGCGCTGCCGCAGGCCGAGGCGGAGTGGATCGTGGCCGCGCGCGGCAACGGCTATGTCTCGGTCGAGGACGTGTGGCGCCGCGCCGGGGTGGCGCCGGCGCGGCTGGCGGCGCTGGCCGAGGCGGGGGCCTTCGCGGCGCTGGGGCTGGAGCGGCGGGCGGCGCTGTGGGCGGCGAAGGCGCTGGCCGGCCCCGCGCCGCTGCCGCTGTTCGCGCGCGACCTCGAGGGCGAGGGGCTGGCCGAGCCTTCGGTGCGCCTGCCGGCGATGACCGAGGGCGAGGCGGTGGTCGAGGATTACGTCGCGCTGCGCCTGACGCTCGGGCGCCATCCGGTGGCGTTCCTGCGCGACCGGCTTACCCCGCCGCCGCCGCCCGCAGCCAGGCGGCCAGCTCTTCCTCCGACGCCAGCCCCTGCGCCACGGCGATGATCCGCTGGCCGACCTCTTCGGCCCGCCAGGCGATCTGCACGCCGTTGATATCGAGGCAGGCGTCCATCGTCTGGTGCGCGGTGCGCTTGTTGCCGTCGTTGAAGCAATGGCCCTGCGCGATCGCCACGCCATAGGCGGCGGCAAGGTCGAACACGTCGCCGATCAGCCCGTAGGCAAGGCGGTTCTCGACCCGCGCCAGCGCCCCGTCGAGCGACTTGTCGCCGGCCCGCCCGGACAGTTCGCCGGGGTTGAGCACCGCGTCGTGAATCGCCTCGACGATCCCCGCGTCAAGAACGGCGAAGTTCATTTGTCCCTCAGGTAGTCGAGCACCGGCTGGTTGACCGCCCGCCGCCGCGCAAGGCTTTCCATCACCTCCTCGCGGGTGGCGAGGCGGATGCCGTCGTGGCGCGCGGCCTCGGCCGGCACGAGGTAGCCGACCAGCGTCGAATTGCGCAAGATCGCCACCGGCTTGCCGCCCGAGCGTTCCAGCACCTTGTGCGGTTCGCGCAGCTCGGTCATCGTGCAGATGTGGTTGGTGAGCAGGCGGGTCATCGTATCCTCCATTCAAACGCTCACCCCAATATATACCCGGGTGTGCATTCCGGCAAGAACACCGCCCGTGCCGCTGCCGGCGGACCCGCCGCGGCCGGTTCGCCTTGACACCCGGGGGTCGGCCGCCGAAATAGGGCGGAACCGGCACCAAACCCGCCCCGCGGCGCGACTTTCGCGGCGAGGGCTGCCACAAGAACGGAACGCGACAGGATGTCCCTAGCCCTTATCGCGGCGCTGCCGTTTCTGGGCGCGCTGCTGCCCGGCCTGATGATCCGCGCCGGGCGCAACGTCGCCGCGACGATGACCGGCGCGGTCACCGCGCTGGCGCTGACCCTGCTGCTGACCCACGCCCCGGCGGTGCTGCGCGGCGAGGTGATCCACACCCGCATCGACTGGCTGCCGGCGCTGGGGCTGAACGCCAACTTCTTTCTCGACGGGCTGGGCCTCCTGTTCGCCGGGCTGATCCTGGGGATCGGGCTGCTGATCATCCTCTACGCCCGCTTCTACCTGCACAAGGACGACCCGATGGGCGTGTTCTACGCCTATCTGCTGCTGTTCCAGGGCGCGATGGTGGGCATCGTGCTGTCCGACAACGTGCTGCTGCTGCTGATCTTCTGGGAGCTTACGTCGCTATCGTCGTTCCTGCTCATCGGCTACTGGAAGCACCTGCCCGAGGGGCGGCAGGGCGCGCGCATGGCGCTGGCGGTCACCGGCGCCGGGGGGCTGGCGATGATCGCGGGGATGCTGATCCTCGGGCAGATCGCGGGCAGCTACGACCTGAGCGTGATCCTGACGCAGAAGGACGCAATCCAGGCAAGCCCGCTCTACCTGCCGGCGCTGATCCTGATCCTGCTGGGCTGTTTCACCAAGTCGGCGCAGTTCCCGTTCCACTTCTGGCTGCCGCACGCGATGGCGGCGCCGACGCCGGTCTCGGCCTATCTGCACTCGGCCACGATGGTGAAGGCGGGCCTGTTCCTGATGGCGCGGATGTGGCCGGTGCTGGCGGGCACGCCCGAGTGGTTCTACATCGTCGCCACCACCGGGCTTGTGACCATGGTCATCGGCGCCAAGATCGCGCTGTTCAAGGACGACCTGAAGGCGCTGCTGGCGTTCTCGACCGTCAGCCACCTGGGGCTGGTGACGCTGCTGCTGGGCCTCGGGTCGCCCGCGGCGGCGGTGGTGGCGATCTTTCACATCATCAACCACGCCACCTTCAAGGCGGCGCTGTTCATGACCGCCGGCATCGTCGATCACGAGGCCCATACCCGCGACCTGAAGCGGCTGGGGGGGTTGCGCCGGCTTATGCCGGTCACCTTCACCATCGCCGCGATCACCGCGCTGTCGATGGCCGGGATTCCGCCGCTGAACGGCTTCCTGTCGAAGGAGCTGATGCTGGAAGAGGCCGCGCACACCGTCTGGGCCGGCAGCGCCTGGCTGTTCCCGGCGCTGGCCACCGCCGGCGCGCTGCTGTCGGTGGCCTATTCGTTCCGCTACCTCGCGCATGGCTTTCTCGGGCCGGTGCGCGACGATTATCCCCACCGCCCGCACGACCCCGGCTTCGGGATGTGGGCGGCGCCGGCGGTGCTGGCAGGGCTGGTGATCGCGATCGGGCTGGCGCCCAACGTCATGGTCGCCGGTATCGTCGACGCGACCGCCAGCGCCGTCACCGGCGGCGCGGCCGAGCCGGTCCACTTCAAGCACTGGCACGGGCTGACCCCGGCGTTGCTGCTGTCGGTGGTGGCGATCGCCGGCGGCGCGCTGGCGCTGGCGCTCTACCCCCGACTGCGCGCGATGTGGGACGCCGCCCCCCGCCCCGAGGCCAAGGCGATCTTCGACGCCCTCGTCGCCGCCGCGGTGCGCGGCGCCCACCGGCTGAGCGAGGGGCTGCACGACGGCGCCATCAGCCGCTACCTGCTGATCTTCACGCTGGCGGTGGTGGGCGCGGGCTGGCTGGCGTTCAGCGGCGGGCTGCACCTGCCGGGCCTGCGCATCCCGCTGGCGCCGACACCGCTGGCCTTCGCCGGCTGGGTGATGGTGGTGGGCACCAGCCTGGCGGTGATCGTGTTCCACCACCAGCGCCTGCTGGCGCTTATCCTGACCAGCGTCGTCGGGCTGATGGTGTCGGTCGGCTTCATCTACCTGTCGGCGCCCGACCTGGCGCTGACCCAGATCTCGGTCGAGGTGGTGACGGTGATCCTGCTGCTGCTGGCGCTGAACTTCCTGCCCAAGACGACCCCGCGCGAATCGGGCGGGCCGCGGCGGCTGCGCGACCTGGGCGTGGCCGCGGTGGCGGGCCTGGGCAGCGCGCTGCTGATCCACGCGATCATGACGCGCGACTTCACGACGATTTCGGATTTCCACCTCGCGCAATCCTATCCCGGCGGCGGCGGGCACAACGTCGTCAACGTGATCCTGGTGGACTTCCGCGGCTACGACACCTTCGGCGAGATCATCGTGCTGGGGATCGCCGCGCTGGTGATCTTCGCGATGACCGAGGCGCTGCTGTCGGGCCGCGGCGGGCGGCGGCTGGCCAACTGGCGCCATGACAGCCGGCGCGCCGGCGACCGGCATCCGCTGATGCTGGTGGTGGCCACGCGGGTGATGATGCCGGTCACGCTGACGGTGGGCGTCTACATCCTGCTGCGCGGCCACAACAGCCCCGGCGGCGGCTTCATCGCCGGGTTGATCGTGGCGATCGCGCTGGTGATGCAATACATGGCAAGCGGCTTCGCCTGGGCGCAGGAGCGCCAGAAGGTCGACTACCACGCGATGATCGGCTTGGGCGTGCTGGCCGCGGCGCTGACCGGGATCGGCGCGTGGATCGCGGGGGCGCCGTTCCTGACCTCGGCGTTCGGCTATGTCACCATCCCGCCGCTTGAGAAATTCGAGATCGCCTCGGCGATGGCGTTCGACCTCGGGGTGTTCCTGACCGTGGTCGGCGCGGTGATGCTGGCGCTGTGGTCGCTGTCGCGGCTGGCGCGGCGGGCGGGCGAGACGGTGAACGTCGAGCCGATGGACATCGACCCCTCGGCCGCCCCCGCCGGGGAGGGCCGCTGATGGAGATCCTCGTCGCCTCGGCCATCGGCATGATGACGGCCACCGGCGTCTATCTGGTGCTGCGGCTGCGCACCTTTCCGGTGGTGCTGGGCATGTCGTTCCTGTCCTACGCGGTCAACGTGTTCCTGTTCGCCACCGGGCGGCTGGTGGTCAACCGCCCGCCGATCATCGAGGATGCGGCCCGCGCCTATACCGACCCGCTGCCGCAGGCGCTGGTGCTGACCGCGATCGTGATCTCGTTCGGGATGACGGCCGTCGTGGTGCTGCTGGCGCTGGGGGCCTACATCGACTCCGGCACCGACCGGATCGACGTCCCCCCCGAGGACGAAGAGCGGGAGGGCCGCGGATGATGGGCCACTGGATCATCGTGCCGGTGGTCATGCCCGCCGTGGTGGCCGCGCTGATCGTGCTGGTGATGCGCCACGATCTGGTGTTGCAGCGGGTGGTCTCGACCGCGGCGGTGGCGGCGCTGGTGGGCGTGGCGGTGGCGCTGTTCGCCAATGCCGGCACGGTGCAGGCCTACCGGCTGGGCGACTGGCCGGCGCCGTTCGGCATCGTGCTGATGCTCGACCGGCTGTCGGCGCTGATGGTGCTGCTGACGGCGGTGCTGGCGGCCGTGGTGATCCTGTATGCCATCGGCAGCGGCTGGGACGGGCGCGGGCGGCATTTCCACGCGCTGTTCCAGTTCCAGCTCATGGGGATCTGCGGCGCCTTCCTGACCGGCGACGCCTTCAACCTGTTCGTGTTCTTCGAGGTGCTGCTGATCGCCTCCTACGGGCTGATGATCCACGCCGGCGGCGGCCTGCGGCTGCGCATGGGGGTGCAATACGTCATCTTCAACCTTGCCGGCTCGACCCTGTTCCTGTTCGCGCTGGGCACGCTTTACGGGGTGACCGGCACGCTCAACATGGCCGATCTGGCGGTGAAGATGGGCACGCTCGCCCCCGCCGATCAGGCGCTGGCGCGGGTTGGGGCGATGCTGCTGCTGCTGGTGTTCGCGGTCAAGGGCGCGCTGGTGCCGTTGCAGTTCTGGCTGCCGGGCACCTATGCCAACGCCCCCGCGCCGGTGGCCGCGCTGTTCGCGATCATGACCAAGGTCGGCGCCTATGCGGTGATCCGGATGTATGTGCTGGTGTTCCCGCCCGACAGCGCGGTGACCGGCACGCTGTTCGCCGACCTGCTGCTGCCCGCGGCGCTGGTGACGCTGGCGCTGGGGGCGCTGGGCGTGCTGGGCGCCGACCGGATGGGCAAGCTGGCGGCGTTCGCGGCCATCGCCTCGATGGGCACGGTGTTCACCGCCGTCGCGGGCTTTACCGAGGCCAGCATCGCGGCCGCGCTCTACTACATCATCCACTCGACCTTCGCCGGCGCGGCGCTGTTCCTGGTGGTCGACCTGGTGCGCGCCCGGCGCGGGCCGCTGGCCGGCCGGCTGGTGGCGGGGCCGGCCTTCGCCGGGCGCGGGCTGGTGGCGGCCCTGTTCTTCGCCGCCGCGATCGCGGCCGCCGGGATGCCGCCGCTGTCGGGCTTCCTGGGCAAGCTTCTGATCCTCGACGCGCTGCGCACGGCGCCGGGGGTGGCGTGGATCTGGGGGGTGATCCTTGTCACCTCGCTGGTGACGCTGGTCGGGCTGGCGCGCGCCGGCAGCCTGGTGTTCTGGAGCACCGCCGAGGCCCCCGCCCTGCCCGAGCTTCCGCCGGCCGAGGCACCGCCCCCCGCCCCTGCCCTGGCGCTGGTCGCGGCGGCGGCGCCGCTGGTGGCGCTGGTGGCGCTGACCGTCCTGGCCGGCCCGGTCAGCCGCGAGACCGGCGCCATCGCCGCAGACCTGTTCGCGCGCACCGCCTATATCGACGCGGCGCTGGAAACCGACGGCGCCAAGGGCATGGACGCCGACGACACCGGGGAGGCGCACTGAGATGTTCCGCCGGCTGGTTCCCCACCCCTATCTCACGGTGCTGATCGCGATCATCTGGATGATGCTGACCACCAGCATCGCGCTTGGCACGATCGTGATGGGGCTGCTCGTCGGGCTGGCGCTGCCGGTGTTTACCGCGCCCTACTGGCCCGACCGGCCGCGCCTGCGCAACTGGCCCAGGGCCGTGGAATACGTGCTTGTGGTGCTGTGGGACATCGTGGTGGCCAACGTGGTGGTCGCACGGATCGTGGTGTTCATGCCCAATTCCGCGATCCGGCCCGCCTTCGTCACCGTCCCGCTGGAGCTGCGCACCCCCGAGGCGATCACGGTGCTGGCCGGCACCATCACCATGACGCCCGGCACCGTCTCGGCCGAGATGTCGGCCGACGGGCGGGCGCTGCTGGTCCACTGCCTGCACGCGCCCGACCCCGACGCCGTGCGCGACGAGATCAAGACCCGCTACGAGCGGCGATTGAAGGAGATCTTCGAATGATCGACGCGGCGCTTACCTTCGCCTTCGCCTGCTTCGGGCTGGGACTGATGCTCAACCTGTGGCGGCTGGCACGCTCGCCCGGGGTGCTCGACCGGGTGCTGGCGCTCGACACCATGGCGATCAACGTCATCGCGCTGCTGATCCTGTTCGGCATCGCCGAGGACACGCAGATGTATTTCGAGGCCTCGCTGCTGTTCGCGATGGTCGGCTTCGTCTCGACCGTCGCCTATTGCAAGTTCCTGTTGCGCGGCGACATCATCGAATAGGGGGTGGCGATGAACCCGGTGCTGGAATTCGTGATCGCGGCAATGCTGGTGGTGGGCGGGATCTTCGGGCTTGTCGGCTCGTTCGGGCTGGTCAAGCTGCCCGACACGATGATGCGGCTGCACGCGCCCACCAAGGCCACCACGCTGGGGGTGGGCGGGGTGCTGATCGCGTCGATGGGCTACGAATACGCCACCACCGGCACGATGACGCTGCACGAACTGCTGGTCACGCTGTTCCTGTTCCTGACCGCGCCGATCACCGCGCATTTCGTGGCCAAGGCCTACCTTCATCGCTCGTTGCGGCCGCGCGACCTGCCCGAAACCGGCACCGCGCGCGGCTGGGCCACCTACGACGGCACCGACGAGGAAGACAAGCCCGGCCAGGCCCCGCGCGACTGAGTGCTCAGCCCCACAGCCGCCGCCACCACCGCGAAAACCGGCCGCGGGCGGCGTCGGCGCGGTCGTCCATGCTGTCCCAGGCCTCGGCCACATCCTCGAGCGCGGGGTCGAGCCGGCGGCGCCGGAACCGTCGCCACAGCCGCGCCAGCCACAGCACGAACAGCCCCAGCGCGGTCAGGAACACGATGTTGAACCACGGGATCACCCGCACGTCGGGCCCCTCGACCACGCGCAACCCGACCGCGTTGGGAAACATCGAGAACAGCTCGTTGCGCCAGCCGTAGTGGCGGATCACCACCCAGCGCGGCGCCTCGGAGGTCGAGACCGCATCCTGCGCCCGGGTCTGGAGGTTCGAGGAATTGACCTTGAAATACGGCGGCCAGCCCCAGCCGGTATCCTCGTTGCGATAGACCATCTCGCGCCCGTCGGGGCGGATGGTGTTGAGAAAGCGCACATCGCGGGTGTCGGCCGAGGCGCCGCCGGTGTCGGGGCTGGCCCAGAACAGCCGGTTGTTGCCGATGTCGATGCGGCGGTTCTCGACGCCGACGATGCGCACGATGTCGTGCTGCGGCAGCGTGTAGTGCAGGAACCCGGCCACCACCACCACCAGCAGCCCCAGCACGCCCCATTTGACGTAACGCATTCGAAACCTCCTTCCGGCCCGCCCCCCCGGCGGCCGCGCCGGGGCCTATTCGGCCGCTTCGGCATAGCTTTCGAGCGGCGGGCAGATGCACACCAGATGGCGGTCGCCGTAGGCGTTGTCCACCCGTCCCACGGGCGGCCAGTACTTGTCCACCCGGAAGGCGCCGGGGGGAAAGCAGCCCTGCTCGCGCGGATAGGCGCGGGTCCAGTCGGCGACCACGTCCTCGACGGTGTGGGGGGCGTGGCGCAGCGGGCTGTCATCTGCCGCGATCTCGCCCCGCTCGACCGCCGCGATCTCGTCGCGGATGGCGTGCATGGCGGTCACGAAGCGGTCAAGCTCGGCCCGGGTTTCGCTTTCGGTCGGCTCCACCATCAGCGTGCCGGCCACCGGCCACGACATGGTGGGCGCGTGAAAGCCGTTGTCGATCAGCCGCTTGGCGATGTCGTCCACGGTGACGCCAGCCTCCGCGAAGGGCCGCGTGTCAAGGATGCATTCATGCGCCACGAAGCCCGCCGGCCCCTTGTAGAGCACCTCGTAGGCGCCCTTGAGCCGCGCCGCGATGTAATTCGCGTTCAGGATCGCCACGCGCGTCGCCTGGGTCAGCCCCGCGCCCCCCATCATCAGGCAATAGGCCCACGATATCAGCAGGATCGAGGCCGAACCGTAGGGCGCGGCCGAAACCGCGCCGGCGCCCCCGGTCTCGGGCCTGCCGGGCAAATGCGGCGCGAGATGCGCCTTGACCCCGATCGGCCCCATCCCCGGCCCGCCGCCGCCATGCGGAATCGCGAAGGTCTTGTGCAGGTTGAGGTGGCTGACATCGCCCCCGATCTCGCCCGGCCGGACCAGCCCCACCATGGCGTTGAGGTTCGCGCCGTCGATGTAAACCTGCCCGCCGTGCGAATGGGTTACGCGGCAAACCTCGCGCACGGTTTCCTCGAACACCCCGTGCGTCGAGGGATAGGTGATCATGCACGCGGCAAGGCGGTCGCCCGCCGCCTCGGCCCGGGCGCGGAAATCGTCAAGGTCGATGTCGCCGTTGGCCGAGGACTTGACCACCACCACCTTCATGCCCGCCATCTGCGCGCTGGCGGGGTTGGTGCCATGCGCCGACATCGGGATCAGGCAGATGTCGCGATGCCCCTCGCCACGCGCGCGGTGCCACGCCTGGATCGTCAGAAGCCCGGCATATTCACCCTGCGCGCCCGAATTGGGCTGCATCGACATCGCGTCGTAACCGGTTATGGTGCAGAGTTTTTCCGACAGGTCAGCGATGGCCTCGGCATAGCCCAGGGCCTGATCGGGCGGGGCGTAGGGGTGAAGGTTGGCGAACTCGGGCCAGGTGATCGGTGCCATTTCGGCGGCGGCGTTGAGCTTCATCGTGCACGAGCCCAGCGGGATCATCGCGCGGTCGAGCGCGAGGTCGCGGTCGGCCAGCCGGCGCATGTAGCGCATCATCTCGGACTCGGCGCGGTTCATGTGAAAGACCGGATGGGTCAGGAACGCGGTTTCGCGCAGCAGCGCCTCGGGGAAGGCCAGCGCGCCCCGGTGCGGCGCCGGCGCGTCGATGCCGAAGGCGCGCAGGCAGCGGTGCAGCACGCCCTCGTCGGTGGTCTCGTCCACCGAGATGCCGACGCGGGCGGTGCCGATCTTGCGCAGGTTGATCCCCTCGGCCCGCGCGGCGGCCAGGATCCCGGCCTGGCCCACGCCCACGTCCACGGTGATCGTGTCAAAGAAGGCGGCCGGTTCCACCCGGGCGCCGGCGGCCTTGAGCGCGCGCGCCAGCCGGCCGGTGGCGAAATGCACCCGCTCGGCAATCGCGCGCAGCCCCACCGGGCCGTGGAAGACGGCGTAGAACGAGGCCATGACCGCCAGCAGCGCCTGCGCGGTGCACACGTTCGAGGTGGCCTTCTCGCGGCGGATGTGCTGCTCGCGGGTTTGCAGCGACAGCCGGTAGGCGCGGTTGCCGCGCGCGTCGACCGAGACGCCGACGATCCGCCCCGGCATCTGGCGCTTCATCTCGTCGCGGCACGACATGAAGGCGGCGTGCGGGCCGCCGTAGCCCATCGGCACCCCGAAACGCTGGGCCGAACCCACCGCGATGTCGGCGCCCATCGCGCCCGGCTCGCGCAGCAGGGTCAGCGCCAGCAGGTCGGTGGCGACCACCGCGACGGCCTGCGCGGAATGCAGCCGGGCGATGTCGGCCGACAGGTCGCGGACATGGCCGAACGTCCCGGGATACTGGAAGATCGCCCCGAAAACACTTGACGGGTCAAGATTTTCCGCCGGCCCCGTCAGCACCTCGATGGCCAGCGGCGCGGCGCGGGTGCGGATCACCGCCAGCGTCTGCGGGTGGCAGCTATCCTCGACGAAGAACGCCTTGGCCTTCGATTTCGCCACCCGCTGCGCCATCGTCATCGCCTCGGCCGCCGCCGTCGCCTCATCCAGCAGCGAGGCATTGGCCACCGGCAGCCCGGTCAGGTCGGCGACCATCGTCTGGTAGTTCAGCAGCGCCTCGAGCCGGCCTTGCGCGATCTCGGGCTGATACGGGGTGTAGGCCGTATACCACGCCGGATTTTCCAGGATGTTCCGCTGGATCGCGGGCGGCGTCACGGTGCCGTAATAGCCCTGCCCGATCAGCGAGGTCAGCACCTTGTTGCGCCCCGCGACCGCGCGCAGCCGCTCCAGCAGCCCATGCTCGCTCAGCGCCGGCCAGTCGAGCGCCTCGGCCTGCCGGATCGAGGCCGGCACGGTGGCGTCGATCAGCGCGTCGAGGCTGTCGACCCCGATCGCCTGAAGCATCCCCGCCATCTCGGCCGGCGAGGGGCCGATGTGGCGGCGGTTGGCGAAGTCGTAGGGGTCGTAGGCGGTGGGGACGAAGGCCATGGGGGTGAAAACCTCGCTACATATATCAGATTTTATTACGTGTAATGGGCATCACCAATTACATGCCTCCCTGAGCGGGACCAATGCCTCTTCCATGCCGGCGATAACGAACGTCAATTCGATTGGCGACTCATTGAACGGCGTCACCCGAATCAACAGACTGCTGCCGTCACTAATTTCTTTTAAAAATGGAATGGAGCCGCTGCCCCGCCAGAGGCCAAGAGCCTCATTGCTTGTTGATGCTGTGAAGTTTCGGTTTCTGGCAGGTCTGTCATCCACCCTATAGTCGATCCTACCGTAGCTTTGAATATCAGCCATGAATTCACCGGCGAAGGTGAAGAAAGCACTTGTAGTATTCTCGGAGCACCTTGCGAGAAAAGTCGCCGGCCCCACAGAGCCAAATCGATTCCTTACGTTATTTTCGGAATCTACCCTTATTACCACAACCTTTGAGTCGTCCAGTGCGGATGTCCGCGTAGATATGTCCCAGTTTCCGGAACTAGGAGCCAAGTCGACCGGACGAAAAATACCGTCGTAGCAGTTGAGCCGGTCGTTGGGGTTTTCAATCATTGAGCATTGCGCGCCGCCTGATTGGGAATTGGCCGGGAACCCGACAAAAATTCCGGCGGCGATTACGACGACGAACCGAAGCATCATTTCATGCCCTCCTGCAATCAAACATCCGTCAGGCAATGAACTCGGCGTATTCGTCCTCGCTCATGAACTCGTCGAGCACGGACAGGTCGTCGATCTTCATCTTGAAGAACCACGCGTCGCCCTGCGGGTCTTCGTTCACGAGCGCCGGGGTTTCGACGATCGCGGTGTTGACCTCGACGATCTCGCCCTCGACCGGGGCGGCGATGTCGGACGCGGCCTTGACGCTTTCGATGACCACGATCTCGTCGCCGCGGGCGACCCGGGTCTCGGGCTCGGGCAGTTCCACGAACACCACGTCGCCAAGCTGTTCGGCGGCGTGTTCGGTGATGCCGACGACGACATGCTCGCCCTCGACGCGCAGCCATTCGTGGTCTTCGGTGTATCGCATCGCACTCTCCCTGGTTGTCAGCGCTTGTAGCGGGCCGGTCGGAACGGCAGGCGCACCACCTCCACGGGCAGGCGCCGGCCGCGCAGTTCACCGTAAACCCGCCCCCCCGGCGCCGCCAGGCGTGCCGGAACGTATCCCATCGCGACCGGTGCGCCGACGCTGGGCCCGAAACCGCCCGAGGTGACGTGGCCCACCGCCGCGCCGCCCTCGGCGGCCTCGAAAAGCGGGGTGCCCTCGCGCATCGGGGCGCGGCCCTCGGGGGCGAGGCCCACGCGCAGGCGGGCGGGGCCGCGGGCCAGTTCGGCCAGGATGCGCGCGGCGCCGGGAAAGCCGCCCGCACGCGCGCCGCCCTCGCGACGGGCCTTCTGGATCGCCCAGCCCAGATCGGCCTCGGCCGGGGTGGTGCCGGTGTCGATGTCGTGGCCGTAAAGGCAAAGCCCCGCCTCGAGGCGCAGCGAATCGCGCGCCCCCAGCCCGACCGGGGCTACCCCCGGCAGCGCCAGCAGTGCGCGGGCGAATGCCTCGGCCATCTCGCGCGGCAACGAGATCTCGAAGCCGTCCTCGCCGGTGTAGCCCGAGCGCGAAAGCCACAGCTCGGCCCCCCGCCAGGGTGCGGTGGCGACATCCATGAACCGCATCGCGGCCGCGCCGGGCAGCAGCGCGGCCAGCGCCGCCTCGGCGCCGGGGCCCTGAAGCGCCACCAGCGCTCGGTCGAGCGGCTCGACGGCCATGCCCGGCAGGCCGGCGCGCAGATGCGCCAGATCGGCCTCGGCCCGTGCGGCGTTGACCACCAGCAACAGGTGATCGCCGCGGTTGGCGATCATCAGGTCGTCCTCGATCCCGCCGGCGGGATTGGTGAACAGGCCGTAGCGCTGGCGGCCCTCGGGCAGCCCCGCCAGATCGGCCGGCACCAGCGCCTCGAGCGCCTCGGCGGCGTCGCGGGCCCGGCCAGAGGGCGCGCGCACGATCACCTGCCCCATGTGGCCGACGTCGAACAGGCCGGCCGCCTCGCGGGTGTGCAGATGCTCCTTCAGCACGCCCATGGGGAATTGCACCGGCATCTCCCAGCCGGCGAAGGGCACCATGCGGGCACCGAGTTCAAGGTGCAGCCCGTGCAGATCCGTGCGTTTCAGGTCGCCCAACGCGCCCCCCTTTCGCCTTCGCCGGATCGACGCGCCCCGGCACCGGGGCAGGCCGCGGCCCGCCCGTTCGATGCCCCCTCTGTCCTTTCGCCTGAGATCGTTATCCCGTCGGCGGACGCGCGGCGCGCGCCTCTCTCCAGAGTTCCGTTGCCAGACGGTCCTTGCGCCTGAGAGTTTACCGGGGCGGTTGCTCCTTCGGCACCGGCGCGGGCTGGCCCCGCCGGATTCTCCCGATCTGACGGCCAAGGCTTAGCGCGCGGTCGCCACGTCTGGCAAGGGGGCGCGCGCGGCCCGCCATCGCCCGGCGGATGACGCCCCCCTCACGGGCCCCTTGCAGCGCGCCCGCCGGCGCGGCAGACAGGCGGCCATGGCACAGCATTTCTTCGGCTACGGCTCGCTCGTCAACCGCACCACCCATGGCTACGGCCGCGCCCATCGCGCCTCGGTCACCGGCTGGCGGCGGATGTGGCGCCACACCGCCGGCCATCCCTATGCCGTGCTCACCGCACACCCGGCCCCGGGTGCACGCATCGAGGGGCTGGTGGCCGAGGTTCCGGGCGGCGACTGGGCGGCGCTCGACGCGCGCGAGGCCGGCTATCGCCGCCACCCGCTGGCGCCCCCCGACCTCGCGCACGAGGCGCCGCACCCGGTGGCGGCGCAGATCTACGCGGTGCCGCCCGAGGCCGAGGCCCCGCTTACCCGGCCGGTGCTGCTGTCCTATCTCGACGTGGTGCTGCAGGGATACCTGCGCGAATTCGGCCCCGCGGGCGCGGAGCGCTTCATGGCCACCACCGACGGCTGGTCGGCCCCGGTCCTGAACGACCGCGCCCGCCCCCGCTACCCGCGCCACCGCACCCTGACCGGGGACGAGGCCGCCACCGTCGACGCGCTGCTGGCCTCGGTCGCCGCGCGCGTCCTTCCGGCGGACTGAAACCCTTCATTCACCTTGGTGAAAATACTCCGGGGGGTGTGGGGGGCAGCGCCCCCCACCCTGTCGGTGGCCGCCCCGCGGGCGGACGGGCAGCGCCCCCGACGCCTCAGCCGAGGTTGCGCGCGAGCCAGCCTTCCAGCCAGTGGATGTCATAGGCGCCGGCGAGGATCTCGGGCTCGTCCAGCAGCGCGTGGAACAGCGGCACGGTGGTGTCGATCCCGTCGACCACCAGTTCGCCCAGCGCCCGGCGCAGGCGGGCCAGCGCCTCGGGGCGGTCGCGGCCGTGCACGATCAGCTTGCCGATCAGGCTGTCGTAATAGGGCGGGATCGAATAGCCGCCGTAAAGCGCCGAATCCATCCGCACCCCCAGCCCGCCGGGGGCGTGGAAGGTGTCCACCCGCCCCGGGCAGGGGGTGAAGTCGGGCAGACGCTCGGCGTTGATGCGCACCTCGATGGCGTGGCCGTTCAGCACCAGTTCGTCCTGCCCGAACGACAGCGGCATGCCGGCGGCAACACGGATCTGCTCGCGCACCAGATCGACGCCGAAGATCGCCTCGGTCACCGGGTGTTCCACCTGAAGCCGGGTGTTCATCTCGATGAAATAGAACTCGCCGTCCTCGAACAGGAACTCGATCGTGCCGGCGCCGGAATAGCCGATCCGCGCCACCGCGTCGGCACACACCTTGCCCATCCGCGCCCGCGTGGCGGCGTCGATCGTCGGGCCCGGCGCCTCTTCCAGCACCTTCTGGTGGCGCCGCTGGAGCGAGCAGTCGCGCTCGCCCAGATGCACCGCGTTGCCCTTGCCGTCGCCGAACACCTGCACCTCGATGTGGCGCGGCTTGCCGAGGTATTTCTCGATATAGACCTCGTCGTTGCCGAACGCGGCGCGGGCCTCGTGGCGGGCGGAACGGAAGGCGGTCTCGAGATCGGCCTCGGAGCGGGCCAGCTTCATGCCGCGCCCGCCGCCGCCGGCGGTGGCCTTGACGATCACCGGATAGCCCACCGCGTCGGCCACCGCGCGCGCGGTCGCAACGTCGGGCACGCCGCCATCCGAGCCGGGCACGCAGGGTACGCCCAGCGCCTTCATCGTCTCCTTAGCGGTGATCTTGTCGCCCATCAGGCGGATGTGCTCGGCCGAGGGGCCGATGAAGGTGAGCGCGTGATCCTCGACGATCTGCACGAATTGCGCGTTCTCCGACAGGAAGCCGTAGCCCGGGTGGATCGCCTCGGCACCCGAGATCTCGCACGCCGAGATGATCGCCGGGAACGACAGATAGCTTTGCCCCGAGGGCGGCGGGCCGATGCAGATCGCCTCGTCGGCCATGCGCACGTGCATGGCGTCGGAATCGGCGGTGGAATGCACCGCGACCGACTTGATCCCCATCTCGCGGCAGGCGCGGACGACGCGCAACGCGATCTCGCCGCGGTTGGCGATCAGGATCTTCTCGAACATCCGGCCCGCCTCACTCGACGATCATCAGCGGCGCACCGTATTCGACCGGGCTGCCGTCGGAGACCAGAATGCGCTTGACGGTGCCGGCGCGCGGCGCCGGGATCTGGTTCATCGTCTTCATCGCCTCGATGATGAGCAGCGTCTGGCCCTCGGTCACGGTGCTGCCGACGCCGACGAAGGGCGGCTGGCCGGGCTCGGCCTGGAGGTAGACGGTGCCGACCATCGGCGAGGTCACCGCGCCCGGGTGCTGGGCGGGATCGTCGACGACGGGCGCGGCGGTGGCGGCCGGCGTGGCGGCCGGGGCCGGGGCCGGCGCGGCCTGCGGCGCCGGGGCCGCGGCCTCGACCCGGCGCGAGAGGTGCACGTTGAGCGAGTCGTCCTCGCCATAACTGCGCTCGACCGTCAGTTCGGTCAGGTCGTTGCCGTTCAGAAGTTCTGCCAGCGCCCGGATGAACTCGACATCCGCGCTGTTGCGTTCCTTGCTCATCCAATCCCCGTCGGTCGTGGCTGCGGGCGCGATTTCCGGCACGGCCGGGCCGCACGGCCCGCCATGCGGTTGCGCGCCGCTTATAGTCCAGCGACAGCGGCCTGAAAAGCCGCGAGTTTGCCGCACGGGATCGCGGGGGCGGCGGCAAAATTTACCGTTTGATAAAATTCCGCCGCCATGGCAGCATTTCACCGTGAACGGCCCCGCCAGCGGGCCGCCCCCGTCCAGCAGCCGGAGCCAGACGTGACCAACACCCCGCTTACCCCCGGTGTCGCCGCGCACCGCCTTCCGCCCCGCACCTACGAGGACAATTTCGCCGACATCGCGCCGGTGCTGAGCCCGCACGAGGCCGCCGTCGCCGCCGACCGGTGCTATTTCTGCCACGACGCACCCTGCGTCACCGCCTGCCCGACCGCGATCGACATCCCCCTCTTCATCCGCGAGATCGCGACCGGCCGGCCGCAATCGGCGGCGCGCACGATCTTCGCGCAGAACATCCTCGGCGGGATGTGCGCCCGCGTCTGTCCGACCGAGCAGCTTTGCGAGGAAGCCTGCGTGCGCGAGGCGGCCGAGGGCCAGCCGGTCGAGATCGGGCGGCTGCAACGCTACGCCACCGACAGCGTGATGGCCGCGCCCCATCCCTTCACCCGCGCCGCACCCACGGGGCGGCGGGTGGCGGTGGTCGGCGCCGGGCCGGCGGGGCTGGCCTGCGCCCATCGCCTTGCGATGAAGGGCCACGAGGTCACGCTCTACGACGCCAGGGCCAAGCCCGGCGGGCTCAACGAATACGGCATCGCCGCCTACAAGACGCCCGACGGCTTCGCGCAGGCCGAGGTCGACTGGCTGTTGGCGATCGGCGGCATCACCCTTGAAACCGGGCAGGCGCTGGGGCGCGAGCTGACCCTCGACGCGCTGCGCGAGGACTTCGACGCGGTGTTCCTCGGGCTGGGGCTGGCCGGCGTCAACGCGCTGCGCACCGAGGGAGAGGAGGCCGCCCATGTCGTCGACGCGGTCGATTTCATCGCCCGGCTGCGCCAGACCCCCGACAAGGCCACGATCCCGGTGGGCCGCAACGTGGTGGTGATCGGCGGCGGCATGACCGCGGTCGACGCGGCGGTGCAATCGCGCCTGCTGGGCGCCGAAAGCGTGACCATCGTCTACCGCCGCGGGCGCGACAGGATGTCGGCCTCGGGCCACGAGCAGGACCATGCCGCCTCGAAGGGCGTGCGCATCATCACCGGCGCGATGCCGCTGCGGGTGCTGGGCGAGGGCGCGGTCGAGGCGGTGGAATTCGCCTACACCCGCGAGGGGCCCGAGGGGCTGATGCCCACCGGCGAGACCTTCACCCTCCAGGCCGACCAGGTGTTCAAGGCGATCGGCCAGACGCTGGAGGGCGCGCCCGAGGGGCTGACGATCCAGGGCACCAGGATCCAGGTTTCGGGGCCCGGGCGCACCAGCCTGCCCGGGGTCTGGGCGGGGGGCGATTGCGCGACGGGGGGCAACGACCTGACGGTGACCGCCGTGGCCGAGGGCCGCGATGCGGCGGAAGACATTCACGCGACGCTGATGGAGGGCTGAGCGATGGCCGATCTGACAAGCACATTCGTGGGCATCAAATCCCCCAACCCGTTCTGGCTGGCCTCGGCGCCGCCGACGGACAAGGAATACAATGTCGTGCGCGCCTTCCGCGCCGGCTGGGGCGGCGTGGTGTGGAAGACGCTGGGCGAGGATCCGCATGTCGTCAACGTCAACGGGCCGCGCTATGGCGCGATCTGGGGCGCCGACCGGCGGCTGCTGGGGCTCAACAACATCGAACTGATCACCGACCGCCCGCTCGAGGTGAACCTGCGCGAGATCAGGAAGGTCAAGCGCGACTGGCCCGACCGGGCGATGGTGGTCAGCCTGATGGTGCCGTGCGAGGAAGCGGCGTGGAAGCGCATCCTGCCGCTGGTCGAGGAAACCGGCGCCGACGGGATCGAGCTCAACTTCGGCTGCCCCCACGGGATGAGCGAACGGGGGATGGGCGCCGCCGTGGGCCAGGTGCCCGAATACGTCGAGATGGTCGCGCGGTGGTGCAAGCAGAACACCCGCATGCCGGTGATCGTCAAGCTCACCCCCAACGTCACCGACGTGCGCAAGCCCGCGCGCGCGGCGATGGCCGGGGGGGCCGACGCGGTGTCGCTGATCAACACCATCAACTCGATCACCGGGGTCAACCTCGAGAATTTCGCGCCCCAGCCCGAGATCGACGGCAAGGGCACCCACGGCGGCTATTGCGGCCCGGCGGTGAAGCCGATCGCGCTGAACATGGTGGCCGAGATCGCGCGCGACGCGGAAACCCGCGGCCTGCCGATCAGCGGCATCGGCGGGGTGACGACGTGGCGTGACGCGGCCGAGTTCCTGGCGCTGGGCGCGGGCAACGTGCAGGTGTGCACCGCGGCGATGACCTACGGTTTCAAGATCGTGCAGGAGATGGTGGCGGGCCTGTCGCAATACCTCGACGAAAAGGGGATGGCGCTGTCCGACCTGGTCGGGCGCGCGGTGCCCAACGTCACCGACTGGCAATACCTCAATCTCAACTACGTCACCAAGGCGAAGATCGACCAGGACCTGTGCATCAAGTGCGGGCGCTGCTTCGCCGCGTGCGAGGATACCAGCCACCAGGCGATCGCGATGCACGAGGGCCGGGTGTTCGAGGTCAAGGACGACGAATGCGTGGCGTGCAACCTGTGCGTCAACGTCTGCCCGGTGGAGAACTGCATCACCATGGAGCGGATGGCGCCGGGCGCGGTCGACCCGCGCACCGGGCGCGTGGTGCCCGCCGACTATGCCAACTGGACGACCCATCCCAACAACCCGGCCGCGAAGGCGGCGGAATAGGGCACCGCCCGGAGGGCGGCAACGGATACCGGCGGGGGCCGCGCGCCGTCCGCCCGGAGGGGCGGACACCGACAAGGTGGGGGGCGCTGCCCCCCATACCCCCCGGAGTATTTGGGGAACGATGAAAGGGGCGCTTCAGGAGTGCTCTTCTTCCGCGGTGGCGGCCAGCGCGCGGTTGTAGGCCTTGAGCGCATCGACGTGGTAGAGCGCGCCGACCAGTTCCGGCGGCCCGCCGGCGGCCCCGGGCACGAGGACGGGCAGCGCCTCGACGCGGTGGCGCTCGAACAGGGTCAGCGCCGCGTCGAGGCGGGCATTGCGGTAGAGGAAGGCGCCCTCTGCCACAAGATCGTCGAGGGCGGCGCGCGAGGGCCGCGCCGATGCGTCGTCGGCCTCGGGGGCGGGGCGCATCACGTTCTGCACCCGCAGCATCGCCGGCAGGTAGGCCTGCGGGCCGCCGGCCAGCCGCACGTTGCGCCGCGCCAGTTGCGTGAGGAAGAACGAGCGTTGCACCAGCCGGCTGGCGATGGCCGAGGACAGCGACACCGCCGTCAGCACCGCGATCGCGGTCTGCCAGTCGCCGGTCAGCTCGAACACGATCAGCGAGGTCGAGATCGGCGCGCCCAGCACCGCCGCGGCCACCGCGCCCATGCCGGCCAGCGCGTAGAGCGTGGCGGTGCCCGACTGCTCGGGAAAGACCGCCGTCGCAATCAGCCCGAACGCGAGGCCGGTCAGCGCGCCCACCACCAGCGCCGGCGAGAACACCCCGCCCCCCATCCGCCCGCCCAGCGTGATCGCCACCGCGACCACCTTCACCGCGGCGAAGCTGACCGCCTCGGCCAGCCCCAGCCGGCCGGTCAGCGCGGCGGTGGTGATCTCGTAGCCCACGCCGATGACGTGGGGAAAGGGGATCGCCAGCGCGCCGACCAGCGCGCCGGCCAGCGCCGGGCGCAGCCAGCGCGGCAGGCGGGTGCGGCGGGCCAGCGCCGAGGCCACGTCCTCGGCCCAGAAGATCGCCAGCATCATCGCGCCCGCCACCAGCCCCGAAACGATCCCCAGCAGCAGGAACGCCGGCAACTCGACGTAGAACGACAGCCCCTGCGCGCCGGGCAGCGCGAATTCGGTGACGCCGCCGAATTCGAGCCGGTTGATGACGGTGCCGGCGACCGCGGCGATGGCGATCGGCGCGAAGGCATGCACCGCGAAATGGCGCAACACCACCTCGAGCGCGAAGATCGCCCCCGCGAGCGGCGCGTTGAACGAGGCCGAGACCGCGGCCGCCACCGCGCAGCCCAGCAGGTCGCGCCCGGCAAGGCCGTCGGCGTGGATGCGCCGCGCCACCGCGGTCGAGATCACGCCGGCAAGGTGCACCACCGGCCCCTCGCGCCCGGACGACCCGCCGGTGCCCAGCGTGATCACCGAGGCCACGGCCGAGGCCAGCCCCTCGCGCCGCTCGACCCGTCCGTCGTGCAGCGCCGCGCCCTCGATCACGTCAGCCACCGCGCGCACCCGCCCGTCGGGGGTGAAGCGGTGCAGGATCAGCCCCACCGCCAGCCCGCCGAGCGCCGGCAGCGCGATCAGCCACCACGCCGGGATCGCGCCGGCATGCACCGCCGCCATCACCGTGTCGGTGCCGTAGGCGAGCCGCTGCAAACCCTCGATCGCCTTGCGAAACCCCAGCGCCGCGAGGCCCGAGGCGATGCCGATCAGCAGCGCCAGCACCCAGAACTGCGCCGCGTTCGGCCCGCGCGCGCGCAACGTCCGCCAGCCCGCGCGGCTGCGCGCCGTCACCCGCTGGCGGGTGAGGCGAAGAAGGGCGAGCGCGATGCGCAGCGGCTTGACCATGGCGCGCGTTTCCGGCAGGCGTGTCGGGCAACCGCCGGGGCCCCTGCCCTCCCCGTCCGGCAGAACCGGGCGGGGCGCGGTGCCCCGCGTCAGCGACGGAACCCGCCATGGACCTTGCCCCCGCCCTGTCCGAGCTTTCCGCCCTCTTAGGCGAACGGCTGGCCACCTCCAAGGCCGAACTGGCGCAGCACGGCCGGTCCGAGACCCATTTCGCCGAAGCCCTGCCCGACGCGGTGGCCTGGCCCGAGACCACCGCCGAGGTGGCGGCACTGGTCGCGATCTGCGCCCGCCACGGCGTGCCGATGACCGGCTGGGGTGCGGGCACCTCGCTTGAAGGCCACGCGCTGGCGGTGCGGGGCGGCGTGGTGGTCGATTTCACCCGCATGGACCGGGTGCTGGCGGTGCGGACCGAAGACATGGTGGCCGTGGTTCAGCCCGGCGTGACGCGCGAGGCGCTGAACGCGGCGCTGCGCGAGACGGGGCTGTTCTTTCCGGTCGATCCCGGCGCCAACGCGACGCTGGGCGGCATGGCCGCGACCCGCGCCTCGGGCACCACGGCGGTGCGCTACGGCACCATGCGCGACAACGTCCGCGCGCTCGAGGTGGTGCTGGCCGACGGGCGGGTGATCCGCACCGGCACCGCGGCGCGCAAATCCTCGGCCGGCTACGACCTGACGGCGCTGTTCGTCGGCGCCGAGGGCACGCTGGGGCTGATCACCGAACTGACGCTGGTGTTGCAGGGCCAGCCCGAGGCGGTCTCGGCCGCGGTTTGCGCCTTCGACAGCTTCGAGGGCGCGGTGGCGGCGGTGATCGAGACCATCCAGTCGGGCATCCCGATGGCCCGGATCGAGTTCGTCGACGAGGCCACGGCGCGCGCCTTCAACCGCCATTCCGGCGCCGCCCTGCCCGCGGTGCCGCACCTGATGGTGGAGTTCCACGGCTCGCCCGCCGGGGTGGCCGAGCAGGCCGCGGCCTTCGGCGAAATCGCCGCCGGGCATGGCGGCCACGGCTTCGACCACGCCACCCGGCCCGAAGACCGCAACCGCCTGTGGGCGATGCGCCACAAGGCGTTCTATGCCACGCTGGCGCTGCGCCCCGGCGCCACCGCGCTGGTCACCGACATCTGCGTGCCGATCTCGCGCCTGGCCCAGGCGGTGGCCGAGACCCGCGCCGACATCGCGGCAAGCGGCCTGCAGGGCCCGATCGTCGGCCATGTCGGCGACGGCAATTTCCACTGCACGCTGCTGATCGAGCCCGGCAACGCCGCCGAACTGGCCGAAGCCAAGGCGCTGGCCGCGCGCATGAACGAGCGCGCGCTGCGCCTGGGCGGCACGATCACCGGCGAGCACGGGGTGGGCCTGGGCAAGCTGGGCTACATGCAGGCCGAGCATGGCGAAGGCTGGGCGGTGATGGCCACGCTCAAGAACGCGCTCGACCCGCGGGGGCTGATGAACCCCGGCAAGGTCGTGCGGACCAACTGAGATGCTGATCTCGCCCGAACATGGGTTCGTGTTCGTGCACATCCCCAAGACCGCCGGCACCTCGGTCTCGACCGCGCTGATGGGCTGGTCGAATTTCGTCAAGCCGGGGCCGTGGGTGAAGCTGCGCCGCCGGCTGCCCGGGCGGCTGCCGCCGGTCTCGAACCGCTTCGGCATCCACGCCTCCGCCGCCGAGGCGCGGGCGCGGCTGGGGGCCGAGGTGTGGGACGGCTTCCTCAGCTTCGCCTTCGTGCGCAACCCCTATGCGCATGCCTGGTCGCATTACCAGCACATGCGCCGCTACCGCCACCGCGCGCTGGCGCGGCATGTGCAGGGGATGGATTTCGCAACCTACCTGGACTGGCGGCTGGCCGGCGCCCGGCGGCGGCACTGGCGCTATGTCGAGCGCTTCGCCTATCTCGGCGATCAGGCCGGCTTCGTGGTGGATGCCGCCGGCGCGGTGCTGGTCGACCGGCTGTGCCGGTTCGAGGCGCTGGGCGCGGATCTGGCGGCGCTGCTGGCCGAACTGGGCCTGCCGGCGGTCGACCTGCCGCACATCCTCGACAGCGGCCGGCCGCTGACGCCCGAAGCCGCGGCGGCCTTCAGCCCGGCCGCCGTCGCCACGATCGAACGGCTCTACGCGCGCGATTTCGCGCTGTTCGGCTACGCCACCGCGCGGGCCGCCGGCGGGGTCGCGGCAAGCCTTGCGCGCGTGCCGCCGCCGCCCCTTGAAAAGCCTCGCCAAACCCGCCGATTCCCGCTTGCGCCACCATCGTCAAACGACTAGACACCGCGTCGCGCCACACCGCGGAGAGGTGCCGGAGTGGTCGATCGGGGCGGTCTCGAAAACCGTTGACCCTTCACGGGGTCCGTGGGTTCGAATCCCACCCTCTCCGCCACTTGCCCTCGCGAAAGCGTTCTCCCGATCCGGCGGCGGCCGGATTTTTCCGTTGTTTTCGAGGGTTATGCGGGTGGGGCTGAGCACTGGTGCCGGCGCCAAGAGGCCAGAAGGCGGTCTCTCAAGGCCGATATTCTCCGGACCTGATGACTGCGCGGATTTGGTGAATAGCTTGCAAGCCTCTGAAAACATAGGAAATGCGGATATATGGGCTAAACACTCCGACGCCAGTGGCGTTCGCAAGAAGGAACTCGGATCGAACATTTAAGAGGCGCATCATAGCCCGGCCGGGCTGGATCAATCAGCTGGAAGAGCCGACATCGTCGCCTTCACTGGTGGGTGCCGAGACCTCGACTTCGCCGAGCTCGAGCGTGTCAGTTTCAGTCAGTAGCCATGCTGAAAGACGCTCGGTCGCTAGCGAGGCCTGTTCGGGCTTTCGCAGGGCACACTCCCAGATCGTCGCCACACGCCAACCCGCCGCAAGCAGCACTCCACGGACAGCTGTCCAGCGACATTCGGAACTGACCCGGGGGCGACATTAAGAACTGGCCCACCCTCATGTTGATGCGGTTGTGGTTTCGTGCGCCGCAGCGGGCTTTTGCAAAAGCCCGCTGCGGCGCTTTTCGCGA